>OGWT01000294.1_pt1 | contig 39882 bp, 35 predicted proteins | sample 1576101 | NCBI WGS metagenome assembly OGWT01 (sample SAMEA3541481, study PRJEB24748) | human gut metagenome | biome: human gut; feature: human-associated habitat; material: faeces | place: China | collected 2012 | reverse complement strand
CCAAGGGCTGGGAAGACCTCTGGGATTTGGACGGCACGATTACAAAGTGAAAGGATTTTTAGTAGTGTTATAGACTGCAACAGAGCGCTTTTTTGCAGTTTCACTATGGGACCCATTAGGAAAACCTATAATATGCGGCGCAAAAAAATTGGCACCGGTACAGATGACCCTGTTTTACAAGTGATATCCATTTTTGTGCTGTCAGCTGGCGCGTAATAGGAAAGCCGGCTGACAGCTGTTTTTATTTTTTACTGATCAAGACTGCTTTTTGGTGCTGGCTCTTCCTATGTCCGCATAATAGCAGGAACGATAGGCGTCAGTTAGGTAATCCGTGAGCCCCAGCCTTGTTTAAAGAAATTTTAGAATCACAGATGTTGAAAATAGTTTGTCGGAGCGGCCGAGTTTATAAGTTTGCTTCTCCGATTTTTTTATTGTGCAATACCTGGCGATAGGGAGATATGCTTATGCTTTACAAGCTGCTCTTATGAAATATAAAGTCAGTTTTTATAAAATCTAAAAAAATAAAGGTGCTTTTTCGCTTTTTTAGTTGAAGTTTTTTCTAGCTTTCGGTATACTAGTCCCATATCTATTTTAATTGCGGAGGGGAATTTAAGTGAAGAAGGGAAATCCTTGGGCTCTGCTGCCTATTCTTTGTTTTCTAGTTGTGTTTATCGGTATGGGAGTCTGGCTTAATGATTTTTACGCTATGCCGGCAATCGTAGGATTTCTAATCGCCCTAGGGGTGGCTTTTTGTCAGAACAGAAAACGCTCCTTTTCGGAAAAAATGGAGGATGTCACTCATAGTATGGGGGATTCCAATGTGATGATTATGTGTCTGGTCTTTGTAATGGCTGGGGGATTTTCCGGCGCAGTACAGGCTGCCGGAGGCGTAGACAGCACAGTAAACTTTTCACTCTCCATTTTACCGCCTTCTGTTGCGGTAGCCGGCTTATTTATTATTGGATGTTTTATTTCTACCGCAATGGGCACCTCGGTGGGCACCATTGCGGCCTTGGCTCCGATCGCAGTGGGAATTAGTGATAAAACCGGAATTGCAGGAGCGTTGTGCATCGGTGCCGTGGTTTCAGGCGCAATGTTTGGAGATAATCTTTCGATGATTTCAGATACCACGATTGCGGCCACTAGAACTCAGGGCTGTGAGATGAAGGATAAATTCCGTGAGAATTTCAAAATCGTGCTTCCCGCGGCAGTAATATCCTTGGTTTTATTTTTAATACTTGCCAGCGGCGGCGACTATACGTTTACAGGGGATCGTTCCTATAATCTTTTTAAAATCCTTCCTTACCTGGTGGTTTTGATTGGGGCGCTGCTGGGAATGAACGTCTTTGTGGTTCTGGCGCTTGGAATTGTTTTATCCCTTGTAGTCGGAGTAGCTACAGGTGCGTTTGCTTGGACGGATATGTTCCGCGTGGTATTTGAAGGACCTGATGGAGCCGGCGGCATCAAGAATATGTACGATATCACAGTGATTTCAATTGTAGTGGCAGGCATTATCGGCCTGGTAAAGGCAAACGGTGGAATTGATTTCATTTTAAACGGCATTAAGAAGCGGGTGAAAACTCCCAAAGGAGCGCAGCTGGGAATTGCCGCTTTAAGCTCATTAGTGGATATTTCCACGGCTAACAATACGGTTGCTATTGTAATGGCAGGGCCGATTGCGAAGGACATTTCAAATGAATTTTCTATTTCGCCTAAACGTACGGCGGCTATCCTGGATATTTTTACCTCCGTGTGGCAGGGAATTATCCCCTATGGCGCCCAGATTTTATATGCGTGCGCAGGTGCGGCCGCGGTGGGTATGACCCTGTCGCCAGTGGAATTGTTTCCTTACTTGTTTTATCCGATTTTAATGGGAATCAGCGCGGTAGTGTTTATCCTGTTTTTTGGGAATCGTAAAAAAAGTAAAAATTAGAGTCCGCAGCGGCAAATAAAAAAATGGAGATGACACTGTCATCTCCATTTTTTTATTTGCTTTTTTATCTTTTTTGATGTATTTAGGCACAAATAGTCTTTTTAACTTTAATAGATAATCCAATTAAAGCGAAAAAGCGCTTGTTTTATGTCGAAAAGATAAAAATGGCTTAATACCGGGCTTTTTTAGACTTTTTAAGATGCAAAAAATTGTAAGGAAAAAATATATTAATATCAGTAAGTAAATAATATTTAATTAAATACTGTTTACTAAAGAAAGAAAGAAACTATTTTTTGAAATTATTATTGACAAATAAATAATAAAATTGTATACTAATACCAAGCTTAAAGGAGCTTTTACAAAAAAGCTTTTTAACTTTTTGAAAAACTAGTCAAATTTAGTAAATGTATCTGGCGAAGATAAAAAAATCTTTTTTTAATTTAAAAAGTAATTACTAGATTATTACATTTAATTTTTGTTTAAACTGAATTTTACATCGGGATTTAATTACCTTTTATTAAACGATACAAATAAAAATTATGCAAATTACTATTATTTATTTCGATAAATAAAAATAGTTAAAATTGAATAAAATAATGGAGTTAAGAAATTAAGGATTATACCCCAGTGGGGTTTAGAAGGAAATTATGCTTAAGAAAGCGTTTTAAATTGAAATTTTGTTTAGTTTGTGAATGTATACTTTTGTGGACGAGTTTATTTAGGCAAAAAGGAAGCGTTATTTTGCCTAAATAGCAAAATAACGCTTCCTTAATCAGGGATTGCCTTTTATCTTTAAAAGTATAGATTTCACAATAGAGTTCTCAAGACTAATGGGTATCTTATGAGCAACTTTGGTAAAAATGTTTGTGATGGTTTTCTTTCTGCTTATCAGCATGCGTGGTGAAGACGTTCGCTGAAAAACGAATGGGAAATCAAAAACATTTTGGTATAGTCAATTAATTCAGAAAACAGGAGGAGAAGTTATGTTTAAGAAATTATTGGCTGGCTTACTTGCTGCTTCCTTAGTGCTGTCTTTAGCAAGCTGTAATAACGGCGGCGGAGAGACTTCCAGCACCGAGTCTACCGGCGGCGATTCTTCTGCCGCTGAATCTACCGGCGGCAATGAAGGCGGAGACGGAGAGTATTCCGGCACCTTGACCATCTGGGAAGGTGATCCCACCAGAGCTGTTTGCGGCGACGCTTACAAGGCTTACTTCGCTGAGAAATATCCGAATCTGGAAATCAAGATGGAGACTAAGACTGAGGATACCTATCAAAGCGCATTGTCGTCTGCTTTCGGCGCCAACCAGGGTCCCGATGTATTCTGGAACTGGGGCACCAAGAATGGTATCCTGGAGAGCATAGTTGCTGAAGATTATGTAATGCCTTTGACTGACATCGCTGATATGTCCTTGTTCGAGAAGGACGGCGAGAAGACCATGATCAGTAATATCTGCTATGTGGATGATACACTGTATGGTGTTCCTACCGCTGCTATCGATACCCGTACGATTTACTACAATAAGGATATCTTTGAACAGCATGGCTATAAGCCCAGCACTAGCCTTGCTGATTTTGAAGCCATGTGCGATCAGATGCTGGCTGACGGTATCATTCCGTTGACTGTTGCCGCTACCGAGTTTTCTTCTCTGTTCCATGTCTATGACTTTATTCTCTGTGCTGTAGAAGGCGGCCCGCAGTTTGTTAAGGACACGGAGGCCGGTACCGCGAAGATGAATGATCCCAGAGGCGTGGCTGCTCTTGAAAAGTATATGTCCTGGAAAGACAAGGGTTACTTCTCCACTGCTTCTACCGGCAACGATGCTTCTGCCGCTGTTCTGGAGTTTGCTCAGGGCGGCACCGCGATGATCATCTGCGGCTCTTGGCTGCTGTCCAACGTCAAGAGCGCCAACGAAAGCTTGAACTTTGACGTTTACAAGCTGGCTAACGAGGAAGACAATAAGACTTACTCTTGTGTAACCGCTAACGGTGCTTACAGCATTGCCGCTAATACTCAGAACCTTGACAATGCCAAGATGTTCATCAACTGGATGTGCACCGCTGAAGCTCAGAAGACCTGGATGGATGCCATGAACTCTGTACCTGGTATTCCTGAGGTTGAAGCTGCCGATCCGATCGCTACTGAAATCGGTACTTCCGATGAGCAGATTTCCGGTTACTATGAGCTACTGTCCGGTACCGCAAAAAATGGTACTCCGAATAAAGTCTACGAGGAGAACTGGGTGCCGCTGTGGAACGGCCAGATTACTGTGCAGCAGTTTGTGGATGCTGTTTCCGAGCAGCAGGATGCTGTTAAATAATTGATAGTTATCTTATTTGGTTGAATGTATTGTGGCGGGCAGGGGCTTCACCCCCCTGTCCGTGATTCATATTAGGGATGCGGCTGATTAAAAACACCGTGTCGCCAAAAAGGAGAATGGTTCTATGAAGAAGTCAAAGCCTTATATCTGGTATATGTTACCCGGCTTGATTTTTTATTCGGCGTTCATGATTTTGCCGATCTTTTTGACTGCTTTAATCAGCTTAACTGGGTTTAACGGCGTTAACTGGAATACGCTGACCTGGGTAGGCGGAGACAACTATATGAGATTGTTTACCGATCCTAACAACTCCGCCACTTATTGGAATGCTTTGCTTAACAATTTGAAGTTTATCGCGGTTGAATATGTTATTATTATTCCTATTCAGCTGCTTGTATCTTATGCGTTTTACCGCAAAATTCACTTCCACAAATTTCTGGAAGGCGTTTTCTTCCTGCCCTATGTGTTCAGTGCCGCAGTTATCGGCTTTTTCAGCACAATCGTTTTCAACGAGAGTTTTGGCTTGATTAATAAGGCGCTAATCGCAATGGGTGTTTCAAGAATGAACTTACCGGTGTTCTATGCGGATACCAGCCATGCTTTCGCTTTAATGATGGGAACCGGTATTTGGTACAGCTCTGTTATCGGTATGATGATTCTTCTCTCCAATATGAAAAATATTCCTGCGGATGTTATGGAAGCGGCTACCGTGGACGGCGCCAATGAGTGGAAGAAGTTCATTCACATTATTTTACCTGACCTCGGACCTGGTATGATTAATATTATCGTACTGGATGCTATTTGGGGAATCACTACTTTCGATCTGCCCTATATTTTAGGCGGCCCTTATGGCTTAGGCGGCTCAATCGACTTTGTAAACATGATGTTCTACCGTACTGCGTTCGGCAGTGGTGCTGTAAGTACTGTACAAACAGATTACGGCTTGGCCGCGGCAATCGGTACTACTACTTTTGTGGTTATCTTAATTTTGACTGGTATTTTGCAGTCCGGCTTAAGAAGAGTAAAAGTGTGGAACGAGTAAAAGCGGATTGATGACTGACCCGAAACTGAAAACCGAGGTGTTACTATGAAAAAGAAGATTGGGAGGACCAGTTGGATTCCGACCATTTTATTTCTGATCTATGGTTTGATCGTTTTCATCCTGCTTTATGTAACGATCGTGTCCTCTTTTAAGAGCAAGACTGAAATTACCACCAATATGTTCGGCTTGCCTCAGCAATGGAGGATTGAAAACTATGTTAGAGTTATTAAAGACGAGCATTTCCTTACTTACATGCTTAACAGCCTGATCCTGTTGGTAGGTTCTGTCATTGGGCTGCTGATCGTATCATCTCTCTTGGCTTATGGACAATCCCGCTATCAATTTAAAGGCAAGGCGTTTTTAGAAACCTTTATTTTGTTCGGTATGATGTTCCCGATCCAGCTGGGCGTTTTGGTCAACTATCAGGTTATCAACGCTATGGGTTTGATCAGCACTCTGTTTGGCCTGATGCTGGTTTATATTGGAAATATGTCCCTGGCGTGTTTTCTGTTCATGAAGTTCTTTAAGCAGCTTCCTGGCGAGCTTTCTGAAAGCGCTAAGATTGACGGGGCCAATGAGTTCCAGATTTTCTATAAAATCATGATGCCCTTATGTAAGCCTGTAATCGGCACTGTGACCCTGGTTTGCGGCTTGCAGATTTTCAACGACTTCTATATGCCTTTGATTTTCCTGTATGGCGATTCCAGAACCGCACCGGTTATTATCCAGACTTATGTGCAGAACTTCCTGCTGTTTATTGATGTTCTGTTCCCAATGGTAGTGATCAATATTATTCCGATTTTGATTCTGTTCCTTGTGGCGCAGAAGCAGTTAGTAGAAGGCTTAACTGCCGGCGCTGTCAAGAGCTAAATCTTGGAATTTGATGATTGATTTTAGTTTTGGATATCCCTTCGTCATTTGACTGGATTATATAGCGTTTGCCCAGAAAGCAGGGCGGATAAACTGCTTTTGCTTTTAGACAAAATAATAATTGCGTACGACGAGTAAATCATTCTCTTTTTGGCTTATCCATCAGAAGAAGGGTTTCTTCACAAAAGCGCGGCCACGAAAGCGGCCGTGCTTTTGTGCGTTCTGAGAGAGATCAAGACATGGAAGTGGTTAAGGTTGATTTTTGCATAAAAACTCCCTATAATAAGGATAGGTGAAAATGCTTTTATATGCCGGAGCTATAAAATGAATTGTAAAACGCTGAGAGGTGCTATTATGTATTATCCTCCTTATCCGCCAAGATCGCAGCAAGATTTAAGGAATTATCACCAGTTTGTGCCCAGCTATGAGGAATATGAAGAGAAAAATCAGATCAGAAGACAAGCCAATAAAATCGGCTTAACTATGGTGGGAAACCGCTTTTTTTATTTGATCTTTTCTCTTTTCAGCAGCTTTTTCCTGTTGCTCATCGGACTTATGAGCGTGGACTATTACAGCGGAACTTATGAATATGATCTAACTGGTATGACTCTTTTTTCCATGATTATTTACAGCGTATGCTTCTTTTTTCCCTTCCTGATTTTGGCAAAGGCCGGTGATGAGTCTATCAGCAGCCTTTTGCCTTTTGAGAAGGTAGGAGGAAGGGTTACTGCTCTCTTGGTGCTGGCGGGTGTAGGAATCTGTATGAGTTTGAATATTCAAACCAGCATGATGCTTACTATAGGGGAAATTGTGGGAATCCACATTCCTCTGCCCGAGAGTCCTTACGAAAATACGGTTTCCTATATCATTGTTAGTGTATTAACCACAGCCCTTTTACCAGCCCTTTTGGAGGAATTCGCTTTCCGGGGCGTTATTTTAGGTTCTTTGCGCAGATTTGGAGATGGCTTTGCGGTGATTATTTCCGCGATGCTGTTTGGGATTACTCATTTTTATATTACACAAATCCCCATGGCCTTTATTCTGGGCTTGGTGATGGGATTTATTGTCGTAAAAACCAATTCCCTCCTGCCGGGAATTTTGATTCATTTTTTTAACAATTTTTTTGCCGCAGGAATTGACGCGCTTTCCCATAATCTTTCTCCGAAGCTTTATATTCTTATTTTTTATGTGGCTACCTATCTTTTGCTGGGAATTGGAATCCTTTGTGTGCTGAAGCTTTCAAAGTCCAAAAACAGCTTGATCTCCTTTCCTGAAAGAGCAAAATGCGTGTTACCGCTAAAAAAGCGAGTGGCTGTTTTTTGCTCTTCTGGTGTGATGATTTCCGCTTTTGTTTTGTTTGGAATTTGCATCCTTTTGGGAAGCCTGGGAGTTTTATAAATGGAACCAGATAAGCTGACAGATTTGGAAGACAAAGCTTGGATGCGCGAGGCCCTAAAGCTTGCGGATTTGGCTGCGGCGGAAGGTGAGGTACCGGTAGGGGCCGTGATTGTGAAAGACGGTGTGCTGATTTCAGCTGGAAGAAATCGCAGAGAGCTAGGAAAAAATGCTCTGTATCACGCAGAGCTGGAAGCGATTGACGGCGCTTGCAAAGCCTTGGGCGGCTGGCGGCTGTGGCAGTGTGACCTGTATGTTACCCTGGAACCATGTCCCATGTGTACCGGCGCTATCATCAACGCCCGGATTCGGAGACTTTGTTACGGTGCTAAAGATCCAAAAGCGGGTTCCTGTGGGTCAATCGTCAATCTTTTTGAGCTTCCGTACAATCATAAGCCCCAGGTGATATCCGGTGTCCTGGAGGAAGCATGCGCTGAAAGGCTGAGCGGATTTTTCCGGTCACTGAGAGAAAGAAAAAAGAATGGCGAAAGATAAAAACTCCCCTCTTCGATTTTATCCAAAGAGGGGAGTTTAGCTTATCATCGATAATTTACATTTCTCTCACAAATTCGTTTTTATCTAAAAAGAACCGGTCGCCGTTAAAAGAAAAATGATAGGTATTGATTTGTTCTTTTCCAAGGACAGAATAACGAATTTCAATTGTGCCGTTTTCGTTTAAGACATAGGTTCCAGGAAAATCGACAAAGCCGTAGGTTGTAAGAATTAGATTTTGATCGTCTAAAAAGCTGTATTCTGTGAGGCCGTATGTATCCTTCCATTGGCCTTGCAAGGGATTCTCAGAATTCGGTTCCAACGTGGCGGAACAGCCGGCAAAGAGGAAAAGAGAAACGGAGAGCAAAATACCGGCAAGGAGTTTTTTGAATTTTTTTCGCAATCGGCACACCTCCTGACGAGATATATTGTAGCATATTGGCAGAATGGGAGCAAGGCGGAGTTTATGGGAGAAAAAGTGACAAAACTTGACAAGGGCTTTCGCCGCGGGTACACTTATACTATCGCGGGTATAGGAAAGGGGAGTGGGAAATGGTGGTACTGACAGAAAATGCAGTCTTCATCTCGAAGCTGGTAATCAGCTTTGCCTTATACAGCTTATTGGGATGGGCGTGCGAGTCAACCTATTGCTCAATTCCAGCTAAAAGGTTTATTAACCGGGGCTTTTTAAACGGCCCGTTTTGTCCTGTGTATGGGGTAGGAGCCTTACTGGTCATTTTTCTTCTGCGTCCCTTTACTCAAAATCTATTGGTGCTTTTTGTGTTTGGCGTACTCGTGACCAGCGTCCTGGAATATATCACAGGCTTTTTGCTGGAAAAATTATTTCATACCACTTGGTGGGACTATAGTAAACGAAAGTTTAATATTAAGGGCAGAGTATGCTTGAGAAATTCTTTGCTGTTTGGAATTTTATCCGTACTTTTGCTGCACTTTATTAATCCTTTTGTCGAGAAGCTGGAAGCTTGGATTCCTGAGTGGGCATTGCCGGCCATCGCCTTTGTTTTTCTCTTTTATTTTATTACCGACAGCGTGATTACAGTGCGCAGTATCCTGGCTATGAACGGTAAATTGGATGAACTGGAAAAGGTGCTGGAAGAGATAAAAAATAAGGGCGAGGAGAATCGGGAACGGCTTCAGCAAAGCTTTGAAAGTAAAGTCAACGCTACCAGGGAAGCGGTTTTGGAGCTGCAGGCCGCATCTGTTGAGCGCCTCCAGGAACGAATGGAGACAATCAGCAAAGGGCTTAATTCCGGCGCGCAAAGGCGTTTGCTGAAAGCGTTTCCAGGCATGAAAGCGGGAACCCGCCGCGCTTCTATTCTACATATGAAAGAGACTGTGGGACATCAGCGCGCGAAAAAAAGAGAACGAAAGTGAACAGAGGCCAAGGAAGAATCCTTGGCCTCTGTTCAGCTATTCTATAAATAAAAAACACATGAAAAATTTTCTGAATGATGGGCGTCCTTCATGGATTCTCCTTAAGGCGTGCATTAAACCGTTTCGATAATGCCGCCGCCAAGGACCAGATCTCCGTCGTAAAAGACTGCGGCTTGTCCTGGCGTAACGGAACGCTGCGGCTCCTGAAAGTCCACTCGGATTTTCCCGTTGTCCAAAGGAGTAAGCCGCGCCGGCGCTGGAGGCGCCTGATAACGGACTTTTACCTGAGCGGAAATGGGAGCCTCCAGAGTATCTGCTGAGATAAGGTTTACCTTGCCGGCAATCAGCGAAGAAGCGTATTGCGACCCATTTTCCCCTAAAGTAACTGTATTGGAAATCGGATCGATTTTTGTGACAAACATGGGCTTTCCAAAAGAAATGCCCAGGCCCTTGCGCTGGCCAATCGTGTAATGGGTGATTCCCTTATGCGTGCCCAGCACATTGCCCGCTTGGTCGATAAAATTTCCCGGAGGCGGTTCCTTGCCGGTATAGCGGCGGATAAAGGAAGCGTAGTCGTTATCCTGAACAAAGCAGATTTCCTGGCTGTCAGGCTTATGGGCTACCGGAAGGCCGGCCTCGCGCGCAAGCTCTCTGGCTTCCGATTTTTCCATACCGGCTAAAGGCATCAGCGTATGAGCCAGTTGATGCTGGGTTAAATGATAGAGCACATAGCTTTGATCCTTAGAGCAAGGAGCTTTCTTTAAAAGCCGGCGTCCCTCATCGTTCTGGGTGATCACCGCATAATGCCCAGTGGCCACGTAGTCATATTCCAAAGACAAAGCCTTGCGAAGCAAGGCGTCGAATTTGACGTGAGCGTTGCAGGCGATGCAGGGATTAGGCGTTCTGCCGGCTAAATATTCCGACGCGAAATAGTCGATCACCTTTTCTGAAAATACCTGCGTGAAATTAAGCACCAAATGCTCGATCCCCAGCCGGTACGCGACCCGGCGCGCATCGTCAATATCGTCTAAGGAGCAGCAGCCTCCGCTTTGGCTCTCCGTCATATATTGATCCGGGCGCAGCTTCATGGTTACGCCGGTAACATCGTAGCCTTGCTGCAATAAAAGAAGAGCGGCAACGGAACTATCCACGCCGCCGCTCATACCTAGCATTACCTTTTTTTTCATAAATTGAACCCTTTCTGCCTCATATCAAGGGGTAAATGTAAGATAAGTGTCGCTTGTGTAAAAATATAGGTCAGGATCGCTTATGGCTTCGTCGATCACAGCGAAAGCAGTGACCGAGCCGGATTCACCGGCCTTCAGCGATACGTTTTCCACTTCAACGCCGTTTTCCGGATAATTACCGATTCTTACATCGTCTCCGGATTCCACAATATCAAAGCGGAAATACTGGGGGTTAAACATGACAGCGGTAGAGGAATCGGTGCTGTGCAGCTTGATTTGAAAGGTCGCTGTCACATATTCCATTCCATCGGGCAGGCCGCTTAGATCCCCGCCCATTTCTAAAATTTTATCGGCGGCCTGGTCTCCTCTGAGATAAGAGGTTAACGTGACGTCCGCGTCAAAGGAGCAGGCGGAAAAAGAGAGATCGTAAAGAGTACCGCTTACCCCGGCTGTTTCATTTAACCCATAGGAATGGGCCGCGCCGTAGTTATATGGATCGTCATATTGGCTCCAGCTATTATCGGAAATCTCCGACGCTGCCATGCTGAACGCGGATAAAAAGACACCGGTAAAGATACCAAGGAAAAATGTTCCGAGGGCAATGAGTACGACAGCCCAGGCACGAAGGCCGCCCCTATGGGGCGGCTGAGCTCCAGACGGATCTCCATAGGGGGGATAAGGCTGCTGATAGGAATACGGCGGGCAGGGCGGTTGATAAGAGGAAGGCTGATAGGGGGGAGGGGGGATTTGCTGATACATAAAAAGCTCCTTTCCCAAAAGGCGTTATAAGCGGCTTTCAAATTGTTCGGTGAATCCAGAGATGTGGTCTAAGGAAAGCTTCTGCCCTGGAACGGAAAGCTTGCCGCTGAAGGAGCCGAATACCTGTTCATGACGGCAGAAGTTCATCAAAAAGCTGGAACGAACCTCATTTTTTTGCAAGACAGACATTTCCAGCCGGGAGCCGGATTGGGGAAACCGGAACTGCCAAGAGCCATTTTCTTCGGGAAAAACGTTGATTTCGTCCAGCTTATAAAATTGATCTCCATAATACAAGGCGCTCTCCAGAGGGCCGCCGGCAAATAGCGCAAAAGGAACCTGCTTGACCTGGCCAACCAGGGTCGCGCTGGTAAACCCGGCCCTGGTTGGAAATACCCCGCGGCACCAGCTCAAGGTACCAAAGCTGGATTCTGGCCGGAAAGAGTATTCCGCGCCGCCGTAACGGATCACGCCGGAAGCCGGCATACAGCTTACCTGGTATCGATAAGAAAAGCAGCCCTTTTTGCCGCCAAAGTCATCGGCGGAAGCGATGGCGTATCGGTCGGGTTCATCCAGAGAAAGATTTAGATAAAGAGTTTTTCCTTCACAGAAGTTTACATATTCGCAGTTTAGAAAGCGGGATTTTGCAGAACGGGAAAAACGCATCCCTACCTGCTTGCTGGTGTAGGTGGTATCCCCTGATCTGGCGGAAAGGGGGAGACTCATGCGTCCTCTGGGGTAGGCTCTGGTGATGGTCTGGCTGAAGGTACGGCAAGGCTTTTGCGTAAAATCCGTTAAAGAGGCGAAAATATACCCGAGATTACCTAAATCCGCGATACTCAAGGTAACGGCGCAGTCCGGGCTTACCACGGTGTACCGGTCCCATTCCTTGATCCGGGCCAGGGGCGCAGCACAGTCAATTTTGTTATAATCCAGCAGGTTGCTGCTGGCCCAGCCCACAACCGTGGAGCCGTCTTCTTTTAATAGGGGAGTAGGTTTCGTAATCTCCTGGGGCATAGGGTTCCCTCCTGCCTGCTGATTTATCATTCAAAAAAACGGAAAGTCCATGCATCCATGCATATAAGATCGTTTGTTTCCAGAAATGGTTCCGGCAAAAGAAAGCTACGCCGCTGTTAAACGGCCTGAAAACACTTTCCTAATGAGTGCCTAAACATAAAGGAGGGTGAGCGCAAAAAGCGCCTGGCCTCCGAAATAGGCAATGGTATTGCCTATTTCAGCCCATTCCGCCTTACCGTTGAGGAAAAGCTTATAGCATAAAAGCAGGTCGGAAATGAGAAATAAAACCGCGCCAACGGCGGCGCAAAGAAAATAGGGCGAAGAAGCTTCCAGAGTAATGCCGGTAAAAAACAAGAAGCCGTTGGCGGCCATAAAGCCTAGGGCTGCCAGATAAATCAGTGAAAAAATGCTGAACAAATCAAGGCGGCGTTTCACCCGGGCCAGCATTCCCAGCTGGATTCCGGCCAGTCCCAGGGCCGCGATTACCGTGCCCCAATGAAATCCTCGATAATACACAAAAACAGCTGAGAACAATACGTGGGCTGAAAAGAAGGAAATGCCCCCCAGGGTAAAAGAATCAAATTTCTTTTTGCCGGCTTCTCCTTTTTGCAGAACAAGAAAAAGATCGCCCAGAGCGGAGAACGCCAGAGCGGCAAAGATCCCCCAGCTCCAGAGTGGTTCTTTCCGGAATCCTGATTCCAGACCGCAAGCCGCCGCTACAAGCAGGAATCCGACGGAACAGAGCATTTTAGAAAAGATACGAAGCCATCTTTGTGACCGGAATTTTTTCTGAAAACAATATATCGTTACCAAAACGGCATAAATCACCAATGAGAGCTTGAGGAGAAGAGACATGAAGCGCCTCCCTTCACATATACACTATCATTATACCAAATATTTGTTTAAATTCAAGAGAGGGAATCGATGATTTATCAGCGGCATGGCTGTAATGGCGGCGGTAAGGGCAATTGAAAAACGCAGGGAGGATCAATTCAGGCAGATGAGAGCAGATGAGACCGGGCGGAAAAATAAGGAGGAAGATAGGAAATGTGAAGGAGACGATTGGACAGGACAGCAAAAAAGGCTGTGTAAGGGAGAAATCGGGTGCTTCGAAAGGGTTCTGCGCTTTTGAGCGCTCCGTCTGGAGACTGCTCCCCGAAAGCAAATGGTAATTAGGAAAAGGAAAAGGCCGGACGCAGCAGCCCGGCCTTTTTTTCACTTTTTCATCGGGATATCATTAATCCTTGTATTTGTCGTCGTTCCAGGCGTACATTTTACGCAGCTCCGCGCCGACCTCTTCCAATTGATGAGAAGCCTTGATACGGCGGCAGGCGTTGAAGTGGGAACGGCCGTTTTTGTTTTCCGCGATCCACTTGGAGGCAAAGGTGCCATCCTGGATTTCTTCCAGAATCTTCTTCATTTCCTTCTTGGTATCCTCGGTGATAATCCGCTTGCCGGTCTCGTAATCGCCGAACTCAGCGGTATCGGAAATGGAATAACGCATCATCTTGAATCCGCCGGCGTAGATCAGGTCTACAATCAGCTTCATCTCATGGATGCACTCGAAATAAGCATTTTCCGGAGCATAGCCCGCTTCCACCAGGGTTTCAAAGCCGGCCTGCATCAAAGCGGTAACACCGCCGCACAGTACGGCCTGTTCGCCGAACAGGTCGGTTTCGGTTTCAATTTTAAAGGTGGTTTCCATAACGGCGGCTCTGGCGGCGCCGATGCCTGCGCCGTAAGCCAGGGCGACGTCAAGGCAGTGGCCGGTGTAATCCTGGTACACAGCGACCAAAGCCGGCGTTCCCTTGCCCTCCATATATTCGCTGCGGACGGTGTGCCCCGGAGCCTTGGGAGCGATCATAAACACGTCGATGTTTTTCGCGGGGACGATTTGGCCAAAGTGGATATTGAAGCCATGAGCGAAGGCCAAAGCCTTGCCCTCGGTCATGTAAGGGGCGATATCCCTTTTGTACATATCGGCCTGGCGTTCGTCGGGAATCAGGATCATAACGATGTCGGCGGCCTTAACAGCCTCTGGAACCGTCATGACGGTTAAGCCGGCCTTTTCGGCTCTTTCCTTGCTCTTGCTGCCCTCGTACAGGCCGACGATTACCTTGACGCCGCTGTCATGCAGATTCAGAGCATGAGCATGGCCCTGGCTGCCGTAGCCGATAATGGCAACGGTTTTATCCTTCAGCACATTGATGTCACAATCGGGTTGGTAGTAAATTTTTGGCATAAAAATTACCTCCTGACCGCTTTTCGCGGTACAAATTTTGAATGATATCTGTTAAACCGTGGTCTTGCGCACAGTAGCGGCGCCTTTTTCGATGGCCACCGTCCCGGTGCGGACGATCTCACGGATACCATAGGGCTTAATAAGACTGATCAGGGTCTCAGTGCGCTCACCGGTGTCAGCGAACTGAAAGGTCATGCTGTTTGGGGTCACATCCACAATATTTGCCTGCATCAGCTCGGCAATCTTCATCAAATCAGGCCGCTGCTTTGAGGTACAGCCCACCTTAATCAGAGAAAGCTCCCGGCTGATCAGCTCCTCCGGGTTCAGGGTCTTTACCTTAATGACGGGAATCACCTTGTTCAGCTGCTTTTCTACCTGTTCCACAATGTATTCATCGCCGTTCACTACAATCGTCATGCGGGAGATGGTAGAATCCTCGGTGACGCCGACCGCCAGGCTGTCGATGTTAAATCCGCGGCGGGAAAATAAGCCGGATACCTTAGAAAGGACGCCGGGATGGTTTTCGACCAGAACGGAAATTGTATACTTCATAATCGGCGCCTCCTTATCGTGACGGGGTATCGGGATGGACGTTGCATACCAGTAAGTAGGGGCCGGGAGTGCTCATCATGATTTCGGCCTGCTTCAGCGCTTCCTCGTTGGAAGAAGCCATAGCGTGGGGGATGCCGTAAGCCTCCGCGATTTTGAGAAAATCCATGGTTTCATCGAGAATCGTGGCGGCGTGACGGTGGCCGTACAGGTTGTCCTGAAGCTCACGGACCATGCCTAAGCGGGTGTTGCGCATAATGATGATTTTCACTCCGATGTGATTCTGGGCGATGGTGCCCAGCTCGCACATGCTCATTTGGAAAGCGCCGTCGCCGCAGATAGCCACTACCTCGCGGTTAGGCCGGGCGAGCTTAGCGCCCAAAGCGGCGGGAATAGAGTAGCCCATCGTGCCCAGGCCGCCGGTGGTAAGGAAACGGCCGTCCCGAATCTCAAAGTTATTGGCGCACCAGATTTGGTTTTGCCCAACGTCAGCCGCCAAAATCGCCTTGGACGGCATAGTGGCGGAAAAGCTGCGGATAAAGGTTCGGGGCTCCACATAGCCTTCAAAGGTAGGAGGAACCCGCCTTGGCTCGTGCTTCAGGTCATCCACAATGCTGGCCCATTCCTTGGAAACATGGTAATCTGTCTGCTCCGACAGGCTGGTAAAGACCTTATTCATATCCCCTACAATTGGAATATGGGCCTTCATGTTTTTCCCGATTTCCGCCGGGTCGATATCAATATGGATAATAGTGGCTTTTTCCGCGATCTGATCCGGGGACGCTACCGCCCGGTCGCCTACGCGGGCGCCGCACAGGATAATGCAGTCGGCCTGATGGATCGCTTTATTGGCGCAGGCCTTTCCGTGAGAGCCCAGCATCCCGAGATACAGAGGATGCTCCGAGGGCATTACGCCGATTCCCATCATGGTGGAAACCACGGGGATACCGGTTTTTTCCGCAAAGGCCAGCAGCTTCAGCTTGGTTCCAGAGGAAAGAACGCCGCCGCCCGAACAGATCAGGGGCCGCTTGCTTTCCTTTAGGGCCGCCGCCGCCCGCTTGATCTGCAGGGGATGTCCGCTGGAACGGGGCTTGTAGCCGATGATCTCAGCCTTTTCCGGATAGTGAAACTCGCTGGTTTCGTTTTGCTGAATATCGATGGGAATGTCGATCAATACCGGACCGGGACGCCCGGTAGCGGCGATGTGAAACGCCTCCTTGAAAACCCGGGGCAGGTCCGCCGTGTTTTTCACCAGGTAAGAATGTTTGGTAAAAGGCTCGCAGGCGCCGGTGATGTCCACCTCCTGGAACACATCCCGGCCTAAAAGATCGCTCCGCACCTGGCCGGTGATGGCGATGATGGGGATACTGTCCATATAGGCGGTGGCCAGGCCGGTGATTAAGTTGGTGGCGCCGGGGCCGGAGGTGGCGATGCAGACGCCGGGCTTTCCACTGGCGCGGGCATAGCCGCTGGCGGCATGTCCGGCATTCTGCTCCTGCCGGACCAGAATATGATGAATTTCAGACTGGTATAGCTCGTCGTAAAACGGGCAGATGGCGGCGCCAGGATAGCCGAAAACGACCTTTACGCCCTCCTTTTCCAAGCATTTCACCATGATCTGAGCTCCGTTCACCATGAAATCAGGCCCCCTTTCTTTTAATTTCGCAATGAATTTTTAGAATGTTTTGTCTATACAATAATATAGAAATGAAAATATATGGAAATCAAACCTAAAAGCACCGCTCCGGGGAATTTTATTTTCCAGTATAAGCTCCTCAAAGCACTTTAACGAGTTAAATGATAAAATACCACTTTTCTTTATGATAGCATATCGTCCCTAAAGATTCAATTATGGTTATACACAAAATTCCCAAACTAAGAAAGCTGTTTTTTCGCAGCTTGAGCATGGACTTTTTCAGTGAATTTTCGAGGAAGCGATGGAATAGGCACTGGCAAATTTCCAACAAAAATTTTAAAATTTATTATAGCATCGTTTTTTTACGGGCGCAAGTGCAAATTTTACAATTAACCTAGATTCTTTGGCAATTCCTTGAAAATCCCTGAGAAATCGTTTATGATAAAGAAGAACAAAAGCTAACGACGCAAAGGGGCGCTGTCTTTGAAGCATTTGGATTTAAAAAAGGGGATCATCCTAATCACCTATGGTATCCTATTGACTATGGTTATCATCAAATGGGATTTCTTTTCCGGGATGTTCTCCAACGTTTCCGGCTTGCTGGCACCGTTTATCTATGGGCTGGTGCTGGCGTTTTTGGTAAACGGGCTCTATGAGTTTTTCCGGCAAAAGGTTTTCCGCCGGTTAGGGGAAAAGAAGAATGGAAAATATATTAGGCAGGTGCGGGCCCTATCTGTGACGGTTTCCTATCTGTTGGTATTCCTGTGCGTAACCGCTATGGTGTGGATTGTTATCCCGCAATTGGTGGTCAGTATTTCTCAACTCGGCAAGAATATCGGCGGATATGCGGAATCCGCCGAAAAAGCGGTGACCGATTTTATTGCCGGTATGGGGTTAAACGCTGGCTTTCAAAAGCAGATAGATCTTTTTTGGAATCAGCTGGGGACTCAGATTACCAATATCGCCGGCCAGGTAGCCCCAAAGCTGATCGACTTTACCATGGATTTTACGACCGGCGTGATTAACTGGGTGATCGGACTGGTGGTGTCCGTTTATATGCTGTACAGTAAGGAGACCTTAATCCGACAGGTGAAAAAGCTGGTGGCGGCGGTTCTGCCCGTCAAGATCTCCGACAAGGTTCTGGAGGTAGGCGCTGTTTCCAACCGGATTTTTGTCCGGTATCTCCTGGGCAGGATTTACGATTCCCTCATCGTTCTGGTGCTTTGCTTTATCGGCATGTCGATCCTTCAAATGCCTTATGCGCTGCTGATCAGCGTAGTGGTGGGCGTTACCAATATTATCCCGGTGTTCGGGCCGTTTCTGGGAGGGGTTCCCAGCGCGCTGATTTTGTTGATGGTAGACCCGATGAAAGGGCTTTGGTTCATTATTTTCATTATCGTGCTGCAACAGGTGGACGGAAACATTATCTGCCCGCTGATCGTCGGGGATTCTCTGGGGATATCTGGAATCTGGGTGCTGGCGGGAGTGACCCTGGGCGGCGGTCTGGGCGGCGTAGCCGGCATGGTGCTGGGCGTGCCGATTCTGGCGGTTCTCTACCTGCTGCTAAGCGAGTTCGTGAATAAGCGGCTTCAGAAAAAAGGAACTGTAGTCGCGGCGGAGGGACCTGCTGCGGCAGGGCCGGAAGGAGAACAGCCTCCGCCGTACCGGGAGAGCCTTCCGGAAAAGCAGATAGGGCAGGCGGCTTCCGCGGAAAAATCAGAGGGAGAAGCGGCAGTGCCTCAGGGAGACGATCCGGAAGATCGGATTGAAGATCACGGGGAAACGGAAGTGCGAAAGCCGCAGGAAGGGGAAGAACCATAAATGGACCGGTTAGCCGGGCAAAAGGAAGTGGCCAAACGGCATAGACGGCAGCATCCCAGCAGGCTGTTCAGCCGGCGCGTGGTGACGGTGGCTCTTCTTTTGGCATTTCAAGCCGCTTTTCCGATCGTCGGCCTTTACGTTTTATCGGATTACTTTATCTATATCAATACGGTTCTGCGCATCGTCAGTATCGCTGTGGCCGTTTATATTTTCAATCGTCCGGGAAATCCGGAATATAAGCTGGCGTGGGTAATTCCTATCCTGATTTTCCCCTTGTTTGGAGGATTGTTTTATATCCTTTACCGCCTTCAGGCCTCCATTAAGCATTTGAGACTCCGAATGCTGGCGATTTTAGAAGCGACTCAGCCTTTGCTGGAGCAAAATCCGGAAACTATGGAACGGCTGAGGAAGGAAAATCACGGCGCGCAAAGCCAAGCGAATTATCTTTTTCAGGATGCGGGCTATCCGGTGTATGATAATACCACCACAGAATACCTGAGCACCGGAGAAATTAAATTCGCCCGCCTGAAGGATGAATTAAGCAAGGCGCGGCACTATATCTTTTTAGAGTATTTTATCATCCAGGAAGGAATCATGTGGAACAGCGTTCTGGAGATCCTGGAAGAAAAGGTGAAAAAAGGGGTAGACGTGCGGCTTCTTTTCGACGGCATGGGCTGCCTGACCACCTTGCCGGCGGATTATGAGAGAGAGCTGAGGAAAAAGGGAATTCAATGCAAGGTGTTCAATCCCTTTGTTCCAGTGCTTTCCACTGTTTACAATAACCGGGATCACCGAAAAATCGCCGTGATCGACGGACACACGGCGTTTACCGGGGGAATTAATCTGGCGGATGAATATATTAACGCCTATGTGAAATACGGCCATTGGAAGGACAGCTCTATTTTGGTCAAGGGAGAAGGCGTCTGGAGCTTTACCATGCTGTTTTTGCAGATGTGGTACTGCGACGACCCCGCGGCTCTGTGCGCCCTGCCCCGTTCGGAATTTGACCAATACCGCCCCAGCTATTACCATCCCCAGGAGTTTGATTCAGATGGGCTTGTCCAGCCATACGGCGACAGCCCGATGGACAACCAGCGGGTGGGGGAAAACGTGTATTTAAATCTGATCTACGGCGCGAAGGACTATTTGTATATTACCACCCCTTACCTGATTATGGACAGCGAGCTCCGATATGCCTTATGCGTCGCGGCGAAGCGGGGCGTTGATGTGAGATTTATCACGCCGTTTGTTCCGGATAAAGCCTTAGTGCATATGACTACCCGCTCCGGCTACCAGGAGCTGGTCGAGGCGGGAATCAGAATCTATGAGTACACTCCGGGCTTTATCCATTCCAAAACCGTAGTGTGCGACGACCAGGTCGCCACGGTGGGAACCATTAATTTTGATTTTCGCAGCCTGTACCTTCATTTTGAGTGCGGCGTATGGATGTACCGCACCAAAGCTATGAAGCAGGTAAAAGCTGATTTTCTGGAAACACTGCAAAGCTGTCGGGAGATCACTCTGGAGGACTGCAAAAGGGTGCCGGTATACCGCCGGCTGTTCTGGAGCGTGCTCCGCCTGTTTTCTCCGTTAATGTAATAAACAGCCCAGGATTGAGATCCTGGGCTGTTTGCTGTGCAGAGGCGGCCGCCGAAGCCTATCGCCGTCAGCCCCACCAACGGAGGCCTCTCCTCAAGCCTATATCTCAAGCGCTGAGTAAAATACGACTCCGGCGACAAATATGCGGCGGATATGAAAAATAGAAATCCGCTGTTCATAGGCTTTCCGTTTAGGGGATAAAGCAATCGGCTTTGGGTGTGAGGCAAGCGATGCGGTTATTAAATTGATTCCTATCCCCTTGAGCTTGTCAGCAGCCTTTTAGCGCCTGTTCAGACCGCTGAACGCCCACAGTGACTCAGAAAAATACTTTTTCATTTTCCGCTCTAGGGTCAGCGTCCGATTTGGCCGTTTCGCTTAGCGGCCTCTAAACGCTGGGGATCGTAGTAATGCAGGCGCTTGGCCTTTTTGTACAGGGAAAGCATCGCCTGCGCCTGGGCGTCCTTGGAAACTCCTTCTACAGTGCTTCTCACCATCCGGTGAAGCGCCTCCTTGCCGTTGTAATCCAGAGAGGCGATCCGGCGGACATAGTCGGTAAGCTCATTGGAGCTGGAAAAATAAAAGCCGTTTTTTCCGTGCTCCAGCTGGCCCGCGGGCCGGCTTTTATCGCTGACGATACAAGGCAGGCCGGCCAATAACGCCTCACAGACCGCCATGGACATCAAGGGCGTTTCAGAAGCGCTGACAAAAAGGTCGCTGGCGGCGTAATAGGCGGGCATATCCTTATTCATGACCTCGCCGGTAAAAATCACCTGCTTGTCCAGATTTAAGCTTTTGCTGAGCTGCTGCAAGGCGGCTTTTTCTGGACCAGTGCCGACAATCAGCAGGCGCAGCCCCCGTTCAAGCTTTAGATGGCTCGCCCATCGCTGAAGAAGAATATCCACACCCTTTTCATACAGTAGCCTTCCTGCGAAGACCGCTACGGTTTTATCAGTGAGATGGTATTTCATTTTGACAGCGTTAACCTGGTCCGGGTCGGCGTTCTGCCGGGAAAACCGCTCAGGATCAGCATGAATGGGTATTAGGGAAAGTTTGCGCTTAATACCGGCGCTGGCCAGATAATCTCCGGCTTTTTTGTTGGTGGAGGTGATCATATCGGCATAGTCCGCGATATCGCGGAACCTGGCCTTCTGCCGGAAGGCGGCCCATGGCTCTAGAAGCTTGGTGTTGGTTAAGTAGGGGATGGCATCCTCGTAAAAATCGCTGATGGAGAGCACCAGAGGCAGGTCGAAGCGATTAGCAAACTGCATTCCATGAACCGCCATTTTTCCGCAGGAAAATACGTGGACCAAATCAAATTCATAGGCTTCCAGAGCGGAAAACAGCTCGGCCTGATCCGCTTTCCGATTTTTTGAAGGAGCAAAACCATACTGGTTCGGGGCGGGCTTTCCCGGAACCTTGACCACTGTCCGCCGGGCTTCTATCTTCTTGCATTTTGGGTCGCAGGTGACAACGGCAGCGCGATGTCCCAGCTGCCGGTAGGATTGTGCCAGAAGAAAGCTTTCAGAGGGGACAAAGCCGGTGCTTGGCGCGTAGCTCTCTGTAAAAATAGCGATGTTCAAAAAGAGACACCCGCTTTCTTTATAAAATCATTACATCTTATTATAGCAGGTTTTCATCCTCATTGCACGTGAAAAAGAAATTTTGTGGTTTCGCTTTAAACTTGTCTCATCATGAGGTATAATAATAATATCCGGTTAGGTCTGCCGCAGCGGGGCTGGAGGGCGGCCGGCGTGGAGGCGGCCGGAAACGGCGATGCTGTGAAGAACGCGATAAGCTGAAAACGACTGAAGGCAGGTGTGTTTTTTGAGTCAAACATTTACTGTGCCCCTATCCAGTGTGATGAAGGAGCTGGGCCTGGAAACGATTTATATGCCGGAAAATGGGGAAAATATCCTGATTTCGTCTAAGGATGTCAACCGCCCCGGCGTGGAATTTACCGGTTTTTTGGATTTTTATGATAACAAACGCATTTTAGTGGTTGGACATACGGAAAACGCCTTTTTAGGCCGCTATTCCCAGGAAGAAAGGGAGAGGGCTTTGGAAGGCTTGATTTCCAGAAAGCCTCCGGCTATTATTATCTGCCGGAGCCTCAAGCCATATCCTGAGATGATGGAAGCGGCGAAGCGGCACGGCGTGGCGCTGCTGGGCACAGCGGATACTACTTCCAGCCTGGTAGCGGCTTTGGTTTCCTATATGAACGTAGAGCTGGCTCCCCGGGTGACCCGGCATGGGGTGCTGGTAGAGGTTTACGGCGAGGGAATCCTCCTGGTAGGCGACAGCGGCGTGGGAAAAAGTGAAACCGCCATTGAGCTGATTAAGAGAGGCCACCGCCTGATCGCAGACGACGCGGTGGAAATCAGGAGGGTTTCCAAGAAATCTCTGGTAGGTACCGCGCCTGAGAACATCCGGCACTTCATTGAGCTGAGAGGCATCGGCATTATCAACGCCCGCCGGATTTTCGGTATGGGCGCCGTAAAGCTGACGGAAAAAATAGATATGGTCATTAACCTGGAGATTTGGGACAAAACAAAGGTATACGACCGAATGGGAATGGAAAACGAATATACGGAGATTTTGGGCCTGAGGGTTCCCGTGCTTACCATACCGGTAAAGCCTGGAAGGAACCTCGCGGTGATTATTGAGGTGGCGGCTATGAATAACCGTCAGAAAAAGATGGGCTACAACGCTGCTAAGGAGCTTCTGCAAAATCTGGGGATGACCTATAACGACGACGATAACGGCAATCCGAAAATCAATTGGAACCTATAACTTTCAGCGGAGAGACCGGGGTTAAGAAAACTAAGGCAGGAGCGCATTTTTACATTAAAAGGCGCCCTTGTCGGATGTCAAGCTTTTTCTGTTTGATAAAGCGTTAATAAAAGGATGATACTATGAGAATTATTGCGGATACACATTGTCATACAATCGCTTCTACTCATGCCTACAGCACCTGGATGGAAAATATTCATGCCGCCAAAGAGGCGGGACTGTCCTATCTGGCGATTACCGATCACGGCCCTACGATGCCCGGCTCTCCCGGCAGGTGGTATTTTAAAAACCTGAAGATCATCCCTCATCAGGTGGAAGGGGTGTTCCTCCTTACCGGGGTGGAGTGTAATGTGGTGGATTTTGACGGAACTATCGACTATGTGGAGGATGAACACAAAAATTTGGATTGGGTTATCGCCTCCATTCACTCGTCCACTCTGCTGACAAAAGAGGTCCCCACGGTGGAAAGCTGCACCAACGCCTGGCTGCAAATCGCCAAGGATCCCAGAGTCTGTGTAATCGGCCACTGCGGGCAGCCTAAATTCAAATTTGATTATGAGCGGGTGATTCCGGAATTCGGCCGCGGGGGGAAGCTGGTGGAAATCAACAACAACTCCTTTCATGTTCGAAGGGATGCCGTCATAAACTGTAGAGAGATCGCTTTGCTTTGCAAAAAGCATGGGGTACGGGTTATCGTCAATACGGATTCCCATTTTGCCACTCAGGTGGGGCATGCCGGCCTGGCTCTGAAAATGCTGGATGAGATCGGGTTTCCCGAGGAGCTGGTGGTAAACTCCAGCGTAGAACGGTTCCGGCAGTATCTGAAGGAAAGAAATATACATTTGGAGGATTAAGCATCCATGACGCAGCAAAACCTACAACCGATCACCCGGGAGCTTATCGGCGCCCTGCGCCAAACAGGGGCGCAGGTTCAGGAAAATGAGCCTATGAGCCTGCATACCAGCTTTCAAATCGGCGGCCCGGCAGACGTGTTTGCCACGGTATCTGATGAAAGATCCTTGCGCGGCGTTTTGAAGCTGTGCAAGGAAGCCGGCGCGCCGGTGTACGTAATTGGCAACGGCTCCGACCTGCTGATCCCTGACCAGGGGCTGCGGGGGGTCGTCGTCAGCTTCGGCGGAGACCTGTGCCGGCTTCGGCTGGAGAATGAAACAACCATCGTCTGCGGCCCCGGCGCAACTCTGGCGAAGCTCTGTAAATTCGCCCTGGAAAATTCCCTGACCGGCTTGGAGTTTGCCTGGGGAATCCCAGGCTCGGCCGGCGGCGCCGCCTATATGAACGCGGGCGCCTATGGCGGGGAGATGAAGGACGTTCTGATCAAATGCCGTCACCTGGACGAAAACGGCAATCCGGGTGAGTTCGCGGGAAGCGCTCTGGATTTCTCTTACCGGCACAGCGCCTATACAGATCAAAAGCTGGTGATCACGGGTCTGACCTTTCAGCTGGAGAAAGGGGATTACAGTGTGATCAAGGCTCAGATGGAGGATTATCTCGGACGTAGAAAGGCAAGGCAGCCCTTGGAATATCCCAGTGCCGGCAGCGTGTTCAAGAGGCCCAAAGGGTATTTTGCAGGTCAGCTGATCGAGGAGTGCGGCTTAAAGGGAAAAACGGTGGGCGGCGCTCAGGTCAGTGAAAAGCACGCGGGCTTTATCGTCAATACCGGCGGAGCGACCTGCAAGGATGTGCAAAGCCTGGTTAAGATGATTCAGGAAACGGTCAGACGGGAAAAGCAAGTGGAGCTGGAATGTGAAATTAAACTGATGACATAACAAAAACGGAGTTTGAATCTATGGATTTTATTATTGTAACCGGATTGTCCGGGGCGGGAAAGTCCCGGGCGGTGGACGCTTTAGAGGATATCGGCTTTTACTGTGTGGATAATATTCCGCCCAAGCTGATTCCGGTATTTTATACCCTGTGCGAGCAGGCGAAGCCGGAGATGAAGCGGGTAGCTATTGTCACCGATACCCGAGGCGGCGATATGTTCAGCAGCCTCTTTGAAACTTTGGACGCCCTGAGGCAGGAACAGAAAAAGTATAAGATTTTGTTTCTGGACTGCAGCAGCGACGTGCTGATCCACCGGTATAAGGAGACCCGGCGCCGTCATCCGCTTTCAGACTCCTTTGAGGGCTCCATTACCCAGTCGATTCATTATGAGCGGGAGGTTCTGCGGCCGGTAAAGGAGGCGGCGGATTACCTGATCGATACCACATTTTTATCGCCCGCTCAGCTGAAAAACCGGATTTCCGCCCTGTTTTTGGAAAGCTCCGATTTATCCTTATTGGTCAACTGTGTTTCCTTTGGCTTTAAATATGGGCTGCCCAATGAGGCGGACTTGGTATTTGACGTGAGATGCCTGCCCAATCCTTTTTATGTGGAAGAGCTGAAAAACCTGACTGGCTTAGATGAGCCTGTGAGAAGCTATGTGATGAAATGGGAGCAGACACAGGGGTTCCTCCAGCGTTTTTTGTCCTTGATCGATTATATGCTTCCTTTGTACCGCTCGGAAGGGAAAAGCCAGCTCTTTGTGGGAATCGGGTGTACTGGCGGGAAGCACAGATCTGTGGCCCTGGCCCAGCTTCTTTATAACCATCTTCTGGAAAAGGGCCAGCGCGCCAGCGTACATCACCGGGATATTAAGAAATAGAAAAGCCCCTGCTGGTATCGGTGGGGGTGCCGAAGGAGGGAACCGTGTGTCGTTTTCTTCTGATACCAAGCGGGAACTTTCCGCTTTAAAGCCCAACGGAGCGTCTGAGGATGCTCTTTCTTTAAGACGGCTGTTTTTGGAAAAAGGGACGATGACCAATCCGGCCCGGGACTATCACATGGAGTTTGCCTGTGCCTCTCTGGAGGAGGCGCAAGCGCTTTGCTCCTTTTTGGAATACCTGCCTGAGCTTTCGGTAACTCCCGGCGTGACGAAACGGAAGGGCCAGTATGTGGTTTATGTCAAGGGCAGTGAGCAGATCACGGATTTACTGGCGTTCATCGGAGCGAATAAAGCGGCGATGGAATTTATGCAGGTAAAAATGGTGAAGGAGGTTCGGAATTATGTGAACCGAACCACAAATTTTGAAACTGCCAATATTGGAAAAACCGCATCCGCGGCTGCGGGACAGCTGGAAGCCATTCGAAAGATACAGCAGGTAAGGGGACTGGCGTCTTTACCGGAGGAGCTGAGAGAGCTGGCGGAGCTGCGGCTGGAAAACCCGGAATTTTCCTTACGGGAACTGGGAGAAAGTCTTACGCCTCCGATCACCCGCAGCGGTGTAAACCACCGGATGAATCGGCTTCTTCAAATTGCCGATGAAATTTTTCCGTAATAATGGGTTATCAAACATAAACAGCCGAATGCTAAAAAGCGTTCGGCTGTTTTTATGTCATTTATCAGAGGCCGCCTAAACCATTGACGGTGCTGACGGAGATATCATACATTAAGTTTGGAGCAAAACGAGCGGATTATCACAAGCCTTTTATGGCACAAAACTAATGCTTAAACGGTGCTCCTCCGGTTCGTACGATCTCCATGAACGGAGGAGCACTTTAGGAGCTTTCAAGCATCTTTGGCAGTGCTGGTTCGCTTCCAGCATCTCCGCAAGCCACCAGCTTTTATATTAAGATTTAGCAGATTTTTTAGGCTGGAAACAGCCTTATCTCTTTATGAATTATTCGCCGAGGAGCCCTTCAATCAAACGGGGAAGCTCACTGGCATGTGCCGCCGTATGCTCCACCTGTTCCATTTCATAGGGGCGGAAGCCATAAACGCATCCAATGAAAGGAATTTGATTATCCACAGCGGCCTGCCGGTCTAAAAGAGTATCACCGACCATAACCGCTTTTTCCGGAGAAACCTCTCTTAAAAGCTTGCCCAGGCTTTGGCCCTTGTGATCCATTCCAGCCTCCAGTTCCTGAAGATAGTCCATTTTGTCCTTCAAGCCAATGGCACTGACACACATTTTGATATAGCGGATGTTGGAATTGGAGCAGACTGCCGTTTCGTACCCTATGGCGTGAAGGCGGTCCATAGCTTCCGGAATACCATCGTAGGGCATGGCACGGTCCAGATACTTTGCCTGTATTTCCCCGCCATGGGTAAAATAGAAATCATAAGCCTTTTGATCCCAGCCGGGAAAAATAGCATCCATAGTGTCCTTATAATTGGTGCCAAAGGAAGCGATAATATGAGAAGCCTCCTGGACGGGGTAGCCCAGTAACCGCTCCATCTCCTGGGCTGCGGGAACGGAGAACAGCTCCGTACGGCTTAGGGTGCCGTCTAAGTCGAAAACAGCCAGTTTCTTTGTCATAGGGGATTCCTCCTTTACAATCAGAACCATGCTGTTTTCTATTATACTGTTTTTTTGTCGGGATGAAAGAGAAAAATAAAAATATTATGGTTTTGATAAAATCGGAAATCTGGGAAAAGAAAATCTTAGAAGATGTTGCCGTTTTTAGGGGCTTATGGTAGACTAAAAAGGGGGGATGCCAAATGAAAACAACGGATGAAAAACGTGACCGCCGTTCGTTATCAGTACACGAAGGGCTGGAAGCATTAGAAACATCTGAAAGCTATGCGGAACGGCGCTTGCAAAATCAAATTGCGGCCCTCCTTGAAGGCAGAAAAGAGCTGAATAAAGAAATTGAGCGTCTTCAGGAAAAATGGTTGAACGCCCAGCGTCAGGATGACGAATTAATACGTAAAAGCCGGCAGTATGATGATATCCAGTTTCACCTTTATGAAATTCATCAAAAGGCAGAGGCCGATGCGCAGGAAATCCGGGATTCGGCCAAAGAACAGGCTATGGACGCTGTTTTTGTCATTGACGATATCAAGGAAGCGGTGGCGGTTTTTCAGCAGGATCTCAAGGCTTTAAAAAAAGATTTGGAGATTGGAAGTGATACGCTGGAAGACCGAGTTACATCGTTTCTTTATTCCTTAGAAAGCTTTGAGAATACATTGGACCAGATTAAGCTGCGTTTTTACCAGGATAACCATTTGCCGTGGGAGAAACCCGAGCCGTTAGAAAAATGATAAAATACTTGCAAAAGACAAGGCTTTGTGCTATCATATTTTAGCGTGAAATGAGGGCCACTAGCTCAGTTGGTTAGAGCAACCGGCTCATAACCGGTCGGTCCGGGGTTCGAGTCCCTGATGGCCCACCACAACAACAAAATCCGAACCTTTTACCGATTGGTGATGGGTTCGGATTTTGTTGTTTTTATAGATAAAAATTTTTAAAGCAGGAAGTTTGCAAACAATATCACGGATCTATCTATCGCTATTCATGCAAATAAATTTTTATATCAATTTTAAGCCATTTTCCTATCATTTCTTTGTGACAGATCCTACCAAACAAAAGCTTTCCAGCATCCATCAGCCGGGAAAAGATAAGATTATCAGCTTTGGGAACATAACCAATCTTTACACCGTTGATATTTTTAATCACAATAGCTTGTGGATCATAAACGTTATCCGGCTCACGAAAAAAATCCAGTTTATCATCAATGTTAAGATAAGGCTCCAATTCCTCAATACCTTCGATGTGTGAAGTGCCGGCTACATAACTATCGAACAGAAAAATGTCACGCTCAAATGGTTTTGGAATGGAAAGACCGCCATTTTGCCCATGGAGCAACCCCATCAGACCAGTGTTTCCACTTTTGACAATATCGTTCATGATCTCACCTCAACATCTCTTTGATCTGTTGATCGTAAATTTCTATCATTTCCTCCAACCTTGAAATAGTATCTTCAAGATCCACCTTTTTTTCGTTTATCAGCTTTTCGTTTTGAATAATAGTCTTCAAGTTATAGGGATAGCTGTTTTTGATTTCATCGATCTCTTTCTTGATTCGCCTAATCATAATTTCAAGACGTGCTTTTTCTTTTTGCAGCACAACGATACTGTTTTCTTTGGACTCAGGCAGTACATCATCCCCGACCATTTCTTTAATAATGCGTAGAGTATTCAAATCTCCATTTTCATAAGCATCCACCGCATTTTGAAAAAGTCTGATTTGTGCCTCAGAAGATTCTGGGTGAAGATCCGGATGCAGGGCTTTTACAATCGCACGATATAATGTTTTTAGTTCTTTTGCTTCGTCTTCAGATAAAAGTTCACTTCTACTGCGTTCCAACACCGTATTCATCTTATCGATCTGCTCCTGAAGTTTCTTCTGATATTCTGTGAATTCTTCGTCCAGTACTTTTTCGATACAGGAAATTGATATCATTTCCTGTCGGTTTTTCTTAATTTGTATCAGCTCAATCTTTCTTTTAAGCCGAAGCATTTCACAGTACAACTCAAATGCCTTATATTCAAGGGCTCCCAGAAAAAGCATATAGTGCATTTCAATATTTTTACATTCCACAAATTTTAATTCATCCCGTTCAAGTAGCAACATGGATATTTCTGTTTGAAGTCTTTTTACTTCCGTTTTCAGCATTATAACCTCTGGGAAAACGATCATAACACTTTCTGCATCAGGCTGTGTATTTGTCGATAATACCGCCAGACGTTCTAAGGCACAAAGAAACCATGCCCGATTTTCCGGTTTTAAGATTGCCTCTCCAGAGTCTGCCCAGTGATTAAAATATCTCCATCGAGAAAAAATTGCAGAACCAAGCAGAGGAATATCGGTCACCTCGTCAATAATTTTTTTCAATGCTTCTTCCTTGAAGGTCGCATCTCCATATCGATTGCGAAAAGCTTTGCCACCATCCATCTCAAACTTTAGGGCGGTACAATCATCTGCCATGGCACTGCCGATTAACTCGGTGTATTCAATTTTGGGGTCTCTGAATTTGTCGCACCATTTCATTGCAAAATCATAGATCTCATTCAGGCCATCCACTATGGAGCACCTCCCTTCTCTTAAATGAACTTGCTTTCAGAAAGATAAATCCACTTATGCTTTTACGCCTGAAGCACTACTGCGTTTTCACGAACCTGATGAATCGTTTCCATTAAAGCAGTTCTGGTTTTGGCGTCAAACAGCTTGATGAAACTGACTGGTTTATCAAACGGCGGTTTTGTAAGCTCCGCAGCATTTTCCATATATCCATTCTGCTCAATATGGTTGATGATTTTATGCACAAATGCAATTTGCTTTTGATTTAGGGACTGGTCATTGATAAAAGCGGAAAACGCCTGCATTGCCGCCTCATGATCCAGCTTTGCAATTTTGCGAATCAGCAAGCCAAAAGGCGTGTCGCCAAATTCCCGCTCATAATCTTCTCTACTCCCCAACTCCTGCGTCAAGATTCTCTCAAGTTCCTGATAATCTCCGGCAGATAACGGGATATTGTGCGTCAGCTTGTGAATCGCCAGCGTATTCTCGTGTTCGTTCACATAGCGATTGACCTTGGCACGATAATTTTCGAAGTCATAGGCGGAATCTAACGCCTGACCCTCCTGACGATCCATGACAGGGTCGCTTAAATTGGTGACTACCGGTTTTGTGCCGCTTTCTTCCTCCAAAAACTGCATCAGATCACGGAGCTCTTTGCGTACACGCTCCAACCAGAGAATATCCCCCGACTCCCAAAAGGCTTCGGTATGGATTTCCTTCATGACCGGCAGCTTTTCCTTCACTTGCGGGATGCTGGTTTTTCTCTCCAACAGGGAAACTAGATTTTGCAGTTGCTTTTTGGCGTGGTGGTAAGAAGGCATCTGCTCCATCCCCGCCAAAATCAGGCCATACATAAAGTTATCAAACCGCTTGGCGGCTTCATCCGGGTCGCTGCTGCGGATAATGGGGGCAACCTGTTTTACCAGTTCCCTTTTGTCCTCCTCGCCGATGGATACAAACGCTTCTGGCTTTCCATATTTCTCCACATATTCTCGCCGCAGCTTTACCTCGATTAACTCCAGATTGAGCTGCTGCACCTGTTTGCAACAGGTATCCACCAACTCGGCCCGCCACTGCTGACAGTCTTCTGCGCTGTAAATGCTTTCCTGTAATTTCATGGCAATGAGAACCCGTTTGCCGAAAATATTCTCGGAAAGGGTCTTGGCCTCTCTTGTCTCGTAGCCCTTTTTACGCTGGCGGAAGTATTCAAAATTGCCGCAGTAGTCAAAAATCAGGAACCGGCACTTGTCCGTATATTCCCCGTCGATCTGGTCTAAACAGGAAAGCCCTTTGCACAGCCGTGTGCCTCGCCCAATCATCTGCCAGAACTTGGCCTTGGAGCGTACCTTTTTGAAAAACACCAAATTGACACACTGGGGCACGTCGATGCCCGTATCCATCATATCCACCGACACGGCGATGTGAGGAACTTTTTCCGGCTGCTTAAAATCGTCAATCACTGTTTGTGCATAGCTGTCGTCGCAGACAACACGGTGAGCAAACTCCCCTTTATACTGGGGATACAGTTTGTTAAACCGCTCTATGATAAACTCAGCGTGGCGCTTGTTCTGGGCGAAAATGATGGTTTTTCCCAAGCGGTCTCCGCCCGCCACTTTAATGCCCCGCTCCATTAAATCCTGCAAAACAGTATCCACGGTATTGGCATTAAATACAAACTGGTTCAGCTTTTCCGAAGGGATAAACTCCGGCAGGCCGCCGTCGTCCTCGGCAAAGTCTTCCTCGTACCGCTCTTTGTCCTCGTCGGAAAGATCGTCGTAGGTGATGCCCTCCTCCAGAAACTTGGTTTTCACCTCATAATTGTAATACGGCACCAGCACATGGTCCTGATACACCGCCGTGTCGTAATCATAGGCATAGGTAGGCACCCGGTCCTCCATTTCGAAGAACTCATAGGTGTTGCGGTCCACATCAGTTTTGGGCGTAGCGGTAAGCCCCACCATGATAGCATCAAAATACTCGAAAATAGCCCGGTACTTTTTGAAAATGCTCCGATGGCTCTCGTCGATGATAATGAGGTCAAAGTGGGCCGGGGTAAACAGCCGCTGCCCGTCTTTGGTTTTGGTGTCGTCGATGGCGTTGAGAATGGTGGGATAGGTGGAAAATACAATGCGGGCATTCCGGTCGTCCTTATTGGAGCACAAATTGCACAGGGACATATCCGGCAGATAGTTCTTGAAATCGTCCTTTGCCTGCTTGACCAGCGCCGTGCGGTCTGCCAAAAACAGGATATTCGTCACCCATTTTCCCCGGCTGAGCACGTCAGCCAGACTGGATGCGGTGCGGGTCTTGCCGGTACCGGTGGCCATCACCAGCAGGTTTTTGCGGAACCCCTGGGTAATATGAGCGCACACCGCCCGGATGGCCTCTTTCTGGTAATACCGGTCGGTGATTTTGTCATCAATGGGGATATTTTCCAAATCCAGCCGCTCGGTGCGGCGGTTCATCAGCTTTTGTAGGTCATCTTTGCTGAAAATACAGCTGACCTTCCGCTGTCCCAGAAATAAGTTTCAAAGCCGTTAGTGGTAAAGGTCATGGGACGGCGGCCGAATTTCCTTTCCAGGGAATCGGCATACAGGGACGCCTGTTTGCGCCCGTTGTTGGGGTCTTTGCTGGTGCGCTTGGCTTCCACCACCGCCAGCGGCAGGCCGTCTTTTCCAAACAGCACATAGTCGGCATAGCCCATTTGTCCGGGTACGCCCGCCATATCCTCCACCGGGTATTCCACCTGCACGTCGGCGTCCTCGCCCTCTAGCTTCCATCCCATGTCCTTCAAATCCAAATCAATATACCGTTTGCGGGTTTCGAATTCCGAAAGATCCGCCGGTATAAAGGTGCGGGTCTTTCGGTTTTCTTCTTTTCCCGCGGTGTATTGGGCGGAAAGGGCTTCAATCTGTTTTCGAAGCACATCGATTTCAGCCTGCTTTTCGTCCAGAAGGCTTTGCTGCCGGCTGAGTTTTGCAGTGTCCACAGCGAATGTTTCGGCGGGAACCAGGGCCGATTCAAATTTGCGCTCCACATAGCCGGTGCCATAGCAGTAGTCAATCCACTGGACAAACTCAAACAACCCATGCAGGGAGGCCAGGGCGTCGCCTTTCTCCACGCTGCGCTCGGTATGTACCGCCAGATTTCCCAATTTAATGATAAAAGGCAGTTTGCCCCAAGTGTTGTAGTCCACAGCAAAGCGGAAGGTGGGCTCGTGGATGAGGGACTGCAAATTGTCTTTATAAGGCATTTGGATGGTCTTATCCGCCGCATACACCCACTTTACCGCCAATTCTAAGGCCTTGCGGCAGCCTACCGCGCACATAGCGGGGGCGGTAGCATAAATTTTCTCAGCTTCCACGCAGGCAGGGGCAAACAGGACGTATTCCGGTTTGGTTTCGAGGAAGGAAAAATTGGTCATGGTGTATCACTCCTTTTCAATCGGTTTTCAATTTCCTGATGGATCGCATCACATACATATCGAAATTGGTAATTTATATCACGATTTGAAAAACGAATAATCTTTATTCCATATTGTTGTAAAAGAGCACTGCGTTCTTTGTCATATGCAAGCCCTTGTTCTGTATAATGTTGGGAACCGTCAATCTCTATGATCAATTTAGCGGCATGGCAGTAAAAATCCACAATAAATCCGCCTATTGTTTTTTGACGTTGAAAACGTACAGGATAATGACGTAAAAAATCGTACCGCAGATGGTTTTCCTCTCTGGTAGAATTTTTCCTCAATTCCTTTGCTCGGGGAATGAGTTGGCGCTTATATGGCAAGGACATGATTTTTCACCTCTTTAGGGCTTCCTACGGCTCTCCCTCCGTCACGCTCATGCGTGCCACCTCCCTCAATGAGGGAGGCTTTTTGGCCCCCTCCTTGAGGGGGCTGTCAGCGCCAGCTGACTGGGGGAGTTACCCAAAATACTCCTGCATCAGCGCCTTTTTCAGCGTTTCCAGCTTGTCAAGGCTGCGGCTGATGGTGGTTTTTGTTTTTTCTGTTTCTTCGACAAATGCGGCGAATTGGTTTTGTAGCTCAACAGGAACATTGAAAATTTTGCATTGTTTTAAGGAAAAAATCTTTAGCTCTGCAAATGTAGTTCCGGAAGCAATACTAGCATAATCCGTCATAATTCTATCCTTTAAAGTATAAAGTAGAAAAATAGAATTAAAATCTTTATTTATGTCGTGCACCCATAAAACTCGTCCATCCTTAAAATAAAAAGGGGATTCTGAATTTACAGCCCAAATTCGGCCATCAGGACAAATTGAAGGCATCAACAAGTCACCAATCTGCGGCTTACCTGTTGCCAGACAAAGCTTCTGATAGTGCTCTTCTGTTATAAAAAGTTCTGGATCTATACTTTTTCCTTCTGCTAAGGCACCAATTTCAGTTCCCCTATAAAATGGAATTCCCGATTCCTTTAACTCTTCTACAAAAACTCGCTTACTTGAACCTACTTGTGCAATCTCTTCTAAATTACAGATACCCCAGTTTTTTGGATTCGTCTTACATTCCCCAAACATCTCTACAAAGCGGGACTTGATAAGGAAATCCAGCTTATCCAGCTGCTGGCGGCGTTTGGCAATCAGGTCGCTGACTTTGTCCAGCACAGCGGCTATGTGGCGCTGTTCGTCAAGGGACGGGAGTGGGATTTCAACTTTTAACAAGCTTGCTTTTGTCAAGCTGGGAATTGTTACGGTTGTGTTTAACTGCTCGAAGTCAAACTTTTCACAAAAATAGTAAAGATATTTAGGCTGTAATTTGGAGGGGTCAGCACATAAACCAAAAGCTGTATCAACATTCCAAAATCGTGTTTCTACAAAAAGGGGATTGTTTATACTTCCTTTTCGACCTATTACAATAGTATTCGCCTCACAAATATAATCATCTGCATATCCCATAATACCACCACTTCCATATATGGGATATTGACCATTTGGGTTTTCAACCTTTTTCTGATTTTTTCCGTTTATGATTGTAAGGACATCTGAAAAACTCGCCATCAAAGCATCCCCTCCAATTCACTGAGCCCTGCGGTAATGTCCATTTCCAACTCGTGCAGGTCTGCCATGATTTCGGTGGTAGAGGGGTACTCCACCGGCACATACTCCACCTTTTTGTATTTGTTGATGGAAAGGTCATAGTCGTTTCCGGCAATTTCCTGCTTGGGCACCAAAAAACTTTGCTCTGTGCGTGCCCTGGCCCCCTCGTTGAGGGGGCTGTCAGCGTCAGCTGACTGGGGGAATGTCATTTTCTTCTATAGGTGCGCGCTTGTCATCCAGAGAAAAGCCGTCGGCCTTCATATCATAAAACCACACGTTTTCTGTGCCGCCCGCCCCGGTCTTGGTAAACACCAGCACCGCTGTGGACACCCCGGCGTAGGGCTTGAACACGCCGGAGGGCATGGAGATCACCGCCCTCAGCTGGTGGTTTTCCACCAACTCTTTGCGGATGGCCTTATGTGCCTTGGAGGAGCCGAACAGCACGCCGTCCGGCACGATACAGGCGCATTGGCCGCCTTTTTTCAGCATCCGCAGGAACAGGGCCAGAAACAGCAGCTCGGTCTTTTTGGTGTTGGTCACGGCTTTGAGATTGTCGTTGATACTCTCCGCATCCACAGTGCCCTTAAAAGGCGGGTTAGCTAGGCACATGGTAAATTTGTCGCTGATTTGGTTCTGCTTGGAAACACTGTCCTTGTAGTCGATTTCCGGATGGCTGATGGAATGAAGCATCAGATTCATAGCGGAGATGCGCAGCATGGTGCGGTCGGTATCAAATCCAGTAAAGGCATCCCCAGCAAAATGCTCCCACTGTTCACTGGCCATGGTATCCTCGTAGTGCCTCCGGATATATTCTGAAGCGGATACCAGAAATCCCGCCGTTCCACAGGCCGGGTCGCAGATGATATCGTCCGGGGTGGGCTGCAGCAGTTCCACCATCATTTCCCGAATGTGCTTGGGGGTGCGGAACTGGCCGTTCTGCCCTGCGGTGGCCAGTTTGCCCAGCATATACTCATAAAGATCGCCCTGCATATCCAGGTCAGCAATGTCATGCTCATATAAGTCATCCAGCCCGGTGATGATCTTTTGCAGTACCTGGGGGGTGGGAATCAGGAACATGGCGTCGCTCATATACCGGGCAAAGGCCGTCTCGTTCCGCTCCTCTTTGTGGTCGGAGCCGTCGGGAATCTCAATGATTTCGCCTTTGTCGTCAGAATCCGGCAGATGGCCGTACTTCATATGTTTAATGGCTGGGAATACCCGCTGGGAAATCACATCGTAGATATCTCGGGGGTCGTTATTTTTAAATTTACTCCAACGCATGGACTGACCCACGGCGGACTGGGGGAAAATCTTGTCCATTTTTTCGCCGGTCATGTTTTCAAATTCTTCGGTTTCCAGCTCCTTCTCATCCAGCGAGCGGATGAACATCAGATAGGTCAGCTGCTCGATCACCGTCAAGGGGTTGGTAATGCCGCCCGCCCAGATATCCGTCCAGATTTTATCGACTTTATTTTTAATCACGCCTGTAACCATGCGCATTTCCCTCCAAATGAAGTGTTTACAATCAATTTCATCACACGATATTTCTTCTATTTTTTAGTATAATCGATATTGCTGTAAAACACAAATAAAACTCCCAAAATTGCGTTTATGAGAAGCTGTCGTGAGGTGTTGGCTATCCACATGGATAGCCTGCTCTCTATTCCCCGCAGATTTTCTGAATAACCGGCTCCTGTCCAATCATCCAGTTCATAAACTGCATGGTAGATAATTCATCGTTTTGAATCTGTTTTTTACGCTCCACAGCCTCTTTTCGAAATTCCTTGAGTGCGGTCTTTGCACTTTGTATTTGTTCCTGCGGTGCATGGTTCTTTTCCAACTTCTTGACCCGGTTATACCAAAACATATACTCCCGCTTGTATGCCTGTTCATATGCTTCCTCTTTGGATTTATCGTCAAAGCTCTTTTTCGCCGCCTTTTTGCTGGCTTTGCGGCACCGTTCACTGCACAAGCTGCTGCGGGAATCCGAGGCAAAGAATATCCGTCCGCACTGGGTACAGGTGCGCATCAGCAGACCGGCATCCAAAATCCGCTGACGGTAATAGATGAGTGCGGGGCGCAGGGAATCGGTTATTATGGCGCACTCAAAAGGAATCTTCCCGCTGGGATACCAGATCTCCAGCTTGGCGTCCGCCCGATGGTTCCATATGGGAAAAACAGGCCGCTCCCGTTTCCAGTTGACCATTTCAGGGGTATATTCTCCAAATGGGAGGATCAATCGCTGTGCATACTCCAGCAAAGCAGCCTGCGCCTTTTCTTTATTGCGCCCTCGAGTGCAACGCAGATACATCTCCCAAATCTGGATTGCCGCATACCGGGCAACAACATTCCCCTCTGCCAGTTGGGAAAGAAATTCTGTTGCTTTTTGCTCATGAACAGTCCGGCGTGATGCTTTTCTCTCCGACAGCGCCCCGTGAAGGGCCCACACAGCCTCCGGCCAGCCCTCTGCGGATGTTTTCCTGAATTCACACCAAAACGTCCCTAATGGGCGGGTTTGGGCCCAATACAGCGTTTTCTCCAATCCTCGGATGCTATCCTCCACATCATATTCTGCTCCCAGCCAGACATACTCTTTCTTCTGTTTTGTATCCACACGCAGTGCCAAAACCACTCGTTGTGTCAATGGTTCCTTGTGTTCAAACCGGTATGCTTCCATGTGCGCTCTCCTTTTATGGGAATTATGATTTTATAATTTATGATTCTTTACATCATACCCCAAAAGCCTTGAAATTGCAAGATTTCCGTGCTAGACTGTGGCATACAATCTTCCCGCTTGGAAGGGGGACTACAGGGGGTGGCAAGCTCATGCTTCCCACCCAAAGTTCTTACTTGGCTGGGAAAGAGAAAGAGAGTTACAGAAAAGGAGGGAAGTCAGCTAACCAGATAACAGTAGAAATTCAAACAGAACCATTGCCGCAGTCAGTGATAGAAAGTCTTGCCCAAGCATTACTTCCACAGATGCAGGATTTTTTTGAGAGCGAACAAGGCAAACAAGCGCTGGAAAAGTGGCGCAAAGAAAGGGAACGGCACAGTTGAAAGTTCCCGCCGTGCTGGGAGGGCTTTTTTCTTTCCCAGCCGGTACTTTTTCATAGATTTCAACCCACAAATTGTGCAGATAGGTGATAGCTTTTTTGAAAAAGATTGTGGTAGTGTGTGGTGCTGGGAAAACGCTTTTTCCAGCCGGTGACAGGTTTCGCAAGCATAGCGTTTGGATATCCACCAAACGCCTTTGGGAGAACCCAAACCCCTACAAAACAGCAAGCGGAGGTGATGTGGATGAAGGCGGTGATTTACGCCAGATACAGCAGCGATAATCAGAGAGAAGAAAGCATCGAAGGGCAGATTCGGGAGTGCAAGGAATATGCGGAGAAAAATGGAATCACCATTCTGCGCAGCTACATTGACCGAGCGCTTTCCGCCAAAACAGATAACCGCCCGGAATTTCAGAACATGGTGCAGGACAGTGCAAAAGGACTTTTTGATACCGTGCTGGTCTGGAAGCTGGATCGATTCGCCCGTAATCGTTATGACAGCGCCCACTACAAAGCAGTGCTTCGGCGAAATGGCGTCAAGGTGGTATCAGCCACTGAGAACATATCCGATGGGCCGGAAGGCATTATTCTGGAATCCATGCTGGAAGGGATGGCAGAATACTACTCGGCAGAGCTGGCACAGAAAATCAACCGGGGCCTTACGGAAAATGCACTGAAAGGAAAAAGTAATGGAGGAAGCATTCCTCTGGGCTATGTGCTGGGCGAAGACCGGCATTTAAAAATTGATCCTGCAACGGCCCCTATCGTTCGGGAGATTTATCAACGATATGCAAGCGGAGAGATGATTCGGAGCATCATAAAATCTTTAAACGAGCGTCATATCTTAACGAAGCAGGGAAAGCCGTTTTGCCAAAGCAGTTTTAATGTTCTGCTGCGAAATCGAAAATATATCGGGGAATATCATTACCGTGATATTGTCATTCCAGATGCTGTCCCGGCAATTATTCCTAAAGATTTATTTGAAAGGGTGCAGGCGAGAATGGAGAAAAACAGACACGCACCGGCAAGGACAAAAGCTCCGGAAGAATATTTACTGACCACCAAATTGTTTTGCGGTCACTGTAGACGCTTAATGGTAGGAGAAAGCGGTACCGGAAAAAGTGGAACGATTCATCGCTATTACAAGTGTATTGGCGCTAAGAGACGGCTGGGCTGTCATAAGAAAGCAGTAAAGAAAGACTGGATAGAACGTGTTGCTGTACAATATACGATTCAGCGTGTTTTCCAGGATGAACTGATCGCCCAAATTGCAGACAAGCTGGTGGAGCTGCAAAATGCCGAGGACAACAGCCTTCCACTGCTGCGCAAACAGCTTGCGGATACCAACCGGGGGATTGAAAATATGCTCAATGCCATTCAGCTGGGCGTGCTGACCAGCAGCACCAAAGAACGACTGGAGGAGCTGGAAAAGCTGAGAGAAGAATTAAAGGTCAGTATTTTGCAAGCGGAATTGGAGCGCCCTAAATACAGCCGGGAGGACATTATTGAATGGATCAGCCGATTTAAACATGGAGATCCGGACAGTAAGGAATACCAGCGGCAGATTATTGATATTTTTCTGAATTCCATCTATGTATTTGACGACAGGTTGGTATTCACATATAATTATAAAAACGGCACGCAGACTGTGACGATGGCGGATATTTTTGTAGCTTTTGGTTCGGATTTAAGGTCCCGCACTCCACCACAGAAAAACCGCATGGTTAAGCCGTTTTTAGGCTTTTCTGTGCGGTTTGTTCTTTATGAAACGAGCGAAAAATAGCAGTAAATAATGTGTTTTAAATTGATTATGCAAGTCAAAACTCAAAATAAAAATCCCTCCCTACTTTTCTGGTAGGGAGGGA
>OGWT01000283.1_pt1 | contig 40616 bp, 29 predicted proteins | sample 1576101 | NCBI WGS metagenome assembly OGWT01 (sample SAMEA3541481, study PRJEB24748) | human gut metagenome | biome: human gut; feature: human-associated habitat; material: faeces | place: China | collected 2012 | reverse complement strand
TGATGTACTGCATGGTGTCGTAGATGGCGGTCATGGCCGTCATGGAACCGCCCGGCGAATTGATGTACATCATCACGTCACGGTTCGGATCCTGGCTTTCCAAAACCAGCAGCTGGGCCATGATGTCATCGGCGGAGGTGTCGTCCACCTGCACGCCCATGAAGATGATGCGATCCTCGAACAGGCGGGTGTACGGATCCTGCCTCTTGTATCCGTACGGGGTCTTTTCCTCGAACTGCGGCAGAACGTAACGGTTCTGCGGTGCGAACGCGGCCTCACGCGCCGCAGCCCTCTGGAAGCCGACCACACCGGTCGGTCCGGCCAGACGTTCGGCGCGGGCTACAAACTGTGCTTCTTCGCTTGCCATGGTCACTCTCCCTTGGTGGCGCTCATCGTGTCGTGGGTGGAAACGAGCTTGTCCACGAAGCCGTACTCCAACGCTTCTTGGGCGGTGAACCAGTGGTCGTACTCGTTGTCGCGGTAGATTTCCTCGACGGTGTGTCCGGTCTGCTCGGCGGTCAACTCGCTCATGGTCTTTTTCATGTCCATGATCAGCTCGGCGTTGATGCGAACATCGGTGGCGGTGCCGCCGATGCCGCCGGACGGCTGGTGCATCAGCACACGCGCATGCGAGGTCAGGAAGCGCTTGCCCTTGGTGCCGGAGCTCAGCAGGAACTGGCCCATGGATGCGCACATGCCCAAGCCCACGGTGGCCACGTCCGGCTCGATGAGCTGCATGGTATCGTAGATGGCCATGCCCGCGGTGATGGAGCCGCCCGGGGAATTGATGTACAGCCAGATATCCTTTTTCGGATCCTCGGCGGCCAGCATCAGCATCTGCGCGCAAATGCGGTTGGCCATCTCGTCCTTGACTTCCTCACCCATCCAGATGATGCGGTCCTTGAGCAGGCGGTTGAAAATCGGATCGGTGGGTCCTGCCGGCATGTCTTCGCCAGCCATGACGGGCAGGGGTGCACTAAGGTTGCTCACCTTGTCTCCTTTTCCAGTGTTCTCTATAGTTTCACAGCCTACCGCTTCGAAGCGACGGGGAACAAAATTGCGCCCACAGTGGAGAAGCCGACGGCGAAAACACGGTTATTTGCGTTTCGCGCCGATGCGGAAGGCGGTAATCAGGCAGCAGATTGCAACGGCGACAATCACGATCATGACGGTGAACGTCCAACTGCCGCCAACCGCCGTGGCATGGCTGAATGCCTCGGTTCCTTCCTTGCCTGCGCCGGCCTGGGCCACGGACAGCACCGTGGAGAACAGCGCGGTTCCGGCTGCGCCACCGAACTGCAGGCAGGTGTTGAACACGGCGTTGCCATCCGGCATGAATTGCGGCGCAATGCTGCGCAACGCATTGGTCATGATGTTGGAGAAGCCAAGCGCATAGCCAAGTCCGAAGATGAAGTAGAAACCGGCAAGCGTGGCCGGCGTCAGCCGCATGGAGAAGACCAGCAGCAGGATCGGGCCGCAGATCGCCAGGAAGAACGCGCCCAGAATCGGGCGGACAGGGCCGAAACGGTCGTACAGCGTGCCGCCGATCGGTGCGAAGAAAGCGCCGATCAACGCGCCCGGCAGCACCAGCGCGCCTGCCAGGAACGCGTTCGTTCCCAAGGAAAGCTGGGCAAGATTGGTGATCACATAGCCGAAGCCGATGCCGACGATTGGCAGCAGCATGTAGGCGATCAGATGCAGCAGCACCATCGGATCACGCAGCCATCCCAAGCGAATCAGCGGCGAGAAGGAACGACGGGACGACCATCCGAAGAAGAAAAGCGATCCCAAGCCGACGATCAGGCTGATCACTGCGAAAATCGCCGGCGCTGTAGCCGCACCACCCGAAACGGCGGCGGCAACAGCCACGCCCGCCTGGTTCAGGAACATCACTAGACCGCACAACGCCAGCACAATCGCCGCGAACTGCAGCGGATTCAGATGCGCCTCTTCCGTCGGACGGTGCTGTTCGATGCATTTGAGGCCGACAGGCAGCGAAATCAGCAGAATCACGGGAATGACGATGACGAAAATCGCACGCCATGGCAGAATGCTCGACACCGCGCCACCCACGGTCGGGCCGATGGCGGGCGCCACGGTGATGACGAGCGAACCGACGCCCATCAGTCGTCCGACCTTGCTGCGTGGGGACTGTTCGAGAATGATGTTCATCATCAGCGGTGTGGCTACGCCAGAGCCGATGCCCTGGATGATGCGGGCTACTAGAATCACCGGGAACGCATGGCCGAAGATCATGGTCAGCGAGCCAAGCACCGCAAGCGCCACCGCGGCGAGGAACAGGACGCGATGCTTGAATTTGCGGTTAAGATACGACGACAGCGGCATGGTGGCTGCGACCGTCAGCAGGTAGATGGTGGTGATCCACTGCACAGTAGCAGTGTTCACGTTGAATTCCCGCATGAGCTGTGGGAACAGCACCGTCATCACGGTTTCGGTGAGGATGCCGATGAAGGCGAGCGAGCCGACCGCCACGATGGCGCCGATGAGTTTGCCGGGAATGCGTTCGTCCGGCGTTTCCTTGATGTTTTCGCTATTGTTCCTATTGTTATGGTCGGTGGTTTCGAGCGTTGTATTCCGTTCTTTCATAATCACTTTCCGCGCACTTTTTCCTGCGGCCATGTGCGACGCCGCGATTGACGCATGGGCCTTGCAAAGCAAGCAGGCGTCAACCCCAGCGAAGAATTCTAGCGGAACCCCTGACCCAATGCCTGCAGGAAACGAACATCAGGCGTTGCGCTGGCCGGAACGGCCGTCACCGTTATCGTCCTCTTCGTGCAGAATCTTCCGAATCCGCTCCAATCTCGGCTTGACCTCATGCTCGTAACCGCGGTCGTTCGGATGGTAATACTCGCGCCCCTGCAATTCGTCAGGCATGTACTGCTGCGGCGCCACCGCGCCCGGCCAATCGTGCGCGTACCGGTAGCCTTCGTGGTTGCCCCAGCTTTTCATCAGCGCGGTCGGCGCATTGCGCAGATGCAGCGGCACTTGGCCGATAAGCCCCGCGTCCACGTCGGCGAGCGCCGCGTTGATGGCGTTGTAGCTGGCGTTGGATTTGGGCGCGGTGGCGACGGCAAGCGCCGCTTCGGCAAGAATGATGCGCGCTTCGGGCATGCCGATCATGGCCACTGCCTGCGCCGCGGCTACGGTGACTTGCAGGACCTGCGGGGCGGCCATGCCGACTTCCTCGGATGCGGCGATCATGATGCGTCGTGCGATGAAGCGCGGGTCTTCCCCCGCGCGCAGCATGCGGGCCAGATAATGCATGGTGGCGTCCGGATCGGAGCCTCGCATGGATTTGATGAACGCTGAGATGACGTCGTAGTGGTCGTCTCCGTCCTTGTCGTAACGCACGGTGGCCACGTCCATGACCTTCGACACCACATCAGGCGTGATGATGGGCCGTTTCGCGCCTTTTTTTCGTTCTTTGTCACCAGTGAGCGCGCCGGCCGCGGCTTCGAGGATGGTCAGTGTCTTACGTGCGTCGCCGCCGGCCATGCGGATGATCTCATCCACAGCCTCGTCGGTGATTCTGATTTCGTTGTCAAGGCCGTGTTTGCTTGCGATGGCGCGATTGATCAGCGTTTTCAGATCGTCCGGTTCCAGCGATTCGAGTTTGACGACCACGGATCGGCTGAGCAGCGGCTTGATGACGGAGAAGCTTGGGTTTTCCGTGGTGGCCGCGATGAAGGTGACGTCGCGGTTTTCCACACTGGGCAGCAACGCATCCTGCTGTGATTTGGAGAAGCGGTGCACCTCGTCGATGAACAACACCGTTTCCTTGCCTTCGGAGACGAGACGTTCGTGCGCGCGTTTGAGCACGTCACGCACGTCCTTGACGCCGGAGGTGACCGCGGACAGTTCCTCGAAGACACGGCCGGACTGTTTGGCGACGATATAGGCGAGGGTGGTTTTGCCGACTCCGGGAGGTCCGAACAGGATGATGGAGCTCGGTGCGGTGAGCGAGCCTTTCGAAGCGGGGTTGGCGAGTCTGCGCAATGGCGACCCCTCCCCCAATACCCGTGATTGCCCCACCACATCGTCGATGCTCGCTGGGCGCATGCGTACGGCAAGCGGGCGCGTCACATCATCCGGCGCGTCCATCGCGGCAAACAAATCGTCAGTCATGCTTTCCACTGTACCGCAACACACCCAACAATTCGAACACACGTTCGATGCATGCGTTCGCCCCAACCGGTAGACTGGCAAGCATGGCAGACGATACGAATTATGGCTCGCTGGGCGCGTTGGCGCCGAATTGGGACGAGGGCGAGCGCAACATCGACACGGATGAGATCTATGAGCGTTTCTTCACCTGGGTGGAGGACGTCAAAGGCGTGGAACCGTGGCCGCATCAGGAGGAGGCCATCATGGATCTGCTGGCCGGCGACCATGTCATTTTGAACACTCCGACCGGTTCGGGCAAGTCGCTGGTGGCGCTCGGCATGCATTTCGCCGCGTTGTGCACGGGCCGCCGTTCCTATTACACGGCTCCGATCAAGGCTCTGGTGTCTGAGAAGTTCTTCGACTTGGTTGAAGTTTTCGGCCGCGAGAACGTCGGCATGATCACCGGCGACACGCATATCAACGCGGATGCGCCGATCATCTGCTGCACCGCGGAGATCCTCGCCAATCAGGCGTTGCGCGAGGGCCGCCACGCCGATGTCGGCTGCGTGGCGATGGACGAGTTCCACTATTACGGCGATCCCGAGCGCGGCTGGGCTTGGCAGGTGCCGCTGCTTACGCTGCCGGATACGCAGTTCCTGTTGATGAGCGCGACGCTGGGCAATGTCGATGCGATCGCCGACAAGCTTGAGGACATGACGGACACCGACGTGGATATCATCGCCGATGCGCCACGTCCCGTGCCGTTGACGTACGAATACACACTCGACCCGTTGGAGAAGACGGTGGAATTGGCGTTCGGCAAGGGCGAGACGCCGATTTACGTGGTGCATTTCTCTCAGGATGCCGCGTTGGAGACCGCCAACGCGCTGGCCAGCACGGGCGTGTCCAGCAAGGAGCAGCGCGCCGCGATCGCGGAAGCCATCAAGGGCACGAAGTTCACCACCGCGTTCGGCAAGATCCTGCAGCGTCTGTTGCGTACCGGCATCGGCATCCACCATGCCGGCATGCTCCCCCGCTATCGTCGTCTGGTGGAGCAGCTCGCCCAGCAGGGACTGCTGCCAGTGATCTGCGGCACCGACACGCTTGGTGTCGGTATCAATGTGCCGATTCATTCCGTGGTATTGACCGCGTTGACCAAGTTCGACGGCACGAAGATGCGCAAGCTGCGCGCCCGCGAGTTCCATCAGATCGCAGGACGCGCCGGACGCATGGGCTTCGACACGGAGGGTCTGGTCATAGCCGAAGCCCCCGAATTCGAAATCGAGAACGCCAAGGCTCTGGCCAAGGCAGGCAACGATCCGAAGAAACTGAAGAAGGTCAAGCGCAAGAAGGCTCCTGAAGGTTTCGTAACGTGGAACGAGAACACGTTCGACAAGCTTATCGACGCGGCTCCGGAAACACTGGTGCCGCATATGAAGATCACCCATTCCATGGTGTTGAACGAGGTGGAGCAGGGCGGCGACGCCCGCTACCGCATCGACCGGCTTATCGACGATTCGGCGCAGACTCCGGAGCAGAAGGAGCGCCTGCACGCCCGCGCGGACGAGATCTTCCAGACCTTGTTCGACACGAACGTCATCGAGACCGAAGACCGTGACGATGGCGGCAAGGATTATTTCATGACCGTGGACATGCCGGACGATTTCGCCCTCGATCAGCCGCTAAGCCCGTTCCTGCTGGCCGCGTTGGAACTGCTCGACCCGGAGTCGGACACGTATGCGTTGGATGTGATATCCATGGTTGAGGCCACGTTGGAGGACCCGAAGCAGGTGCTGCGCGCGCAGGAACGTCAGGCGCGCGACGAGGCGATGATCCGCATGAAAGAGGATGGCCTCGACTATGACGAGCGTATGGACAGGCTTCAGGAGATCACCTATCCGAAGCCGTTGGAGGATATGCTGCAGGCCGCGTTCGATGAATACCGCCATGATGTTCCGTGGGCGAACGACTATTGGCTGAGCCCGAAATCCGTGGTGCGCGACATGGTGGAGACCGCTTCCGATTTCACCGGCTACATCGCCCGCTACAACATCGCCCGTTCCGAAGGCACGTTGCTGCGTTACCTGTCCGACGCCTACCGTGCGCTGGCGCGTACCGTTCCGCAGGAGAAGCGCGACGAACAGCTCGACGACATCATCTCCTGGCTGCGTGTGGTGGTCCGTTCCATCGATTCCTCGCTGGTGGACGAGTGGGAGAACGCGGGAACGGACACCGACGCGTCCGAGGCGGCCGCCAACCTCGCCGCGCCCGGCGCGAAGCAGGCCGTGGTGGAGGACCGTCGCGGACTCACCGTATTGGTACGCAACGCCATGTTCCGCCGCGTGCAGCTCATGGACCTCGACAAGCCGGACGAGCTCGGCGCGCTCGACAAGGACTGGGGTTACGGCGTGCACGAATGGGAAGACACGCTCGACGATTACTACGACGAGCACGAATACGTCAACATCGACGCGAAGGCACGCAGCGGCGAGCTGTTCATCCTCGACGAAAGCAAGGAGAACAGCGAGCATTCCTGGAAGGTGCGGCAGATCATCGACGATTCCGATGGCGACCACGATTGGGCCATCACCGGAACCGTCGACCTGGACACCACACAATCCAGCGGCGAGGTTGTCTTCTTCGACTACAGCGTGTCCAACTGACGGCGCATCTCGTCGGCGTCGACTTCGAGCGGCGGCCAGATCATGTTCATGTTCTTGAGCGTGTTGCGCAGCAGCTCGGAGACGACGGCCCTCGAATACCAACGATTGTCGGCAGGCACCAGATACCACGGCGCCTGCTCGGTGCTGGTGCGCAGGAACACATCCTGCCATGCAGCCATGTAGTCGTCCCAGCGGGCGCGCGCCTCAAGGTCGCTCGGATCGAACTTCCAGCATTTGGTCGGATCATCGAGACGGCTCAGGAAGTGGCGTTTCTGCTCGTCTTTGCTGACCACGAGGAAGATTTTGATGATGGCGCATCCGTCGGCCGTCAATTGCGATTCGAATCGGTTGATTTCGTCGTACCGTGCCTGCCACACTTCTTCCGGCTGCGTTTTGTAGATGCGCGGCATGACGATGTCCTCGTAATGGGACCGGTCGAAGATGGAGATCCATCCGTTGTTCGGCAGCTCGCGTTTGATGCGCCACAGATAGTCATGGTCCAGTTCTTCGCCTTTCGGCGCGCCGAAACCGTGATAGTGCATGCCCATCGGGTCGCCTTGGCTGAACACATGTCGTACGATGCCGCCTTTGCCTGACGCGTCCATGCCTTGCAGCACGATCAGCAATCGCCGATGCGAGCCTTTCACGCCATTGGCGTACATAAGCCGCTGGTAACGGGCGATCTCCGACGAGCTGATGGATATGAATCGTTCGGCATCATCCTTGTTGCCGTCAAAACCAGGAGTGGAATCGCCATCTATGTCCGATACCTTCGTGTCGTGATGGAATCGCAATAGCTGGGTCGGCGGCAACGTCCATACCGAGCTCAGTAGTTCGCTCGCTTTTGCGGCGTTCGCCAATCCTTCGGCGACGGAATCGCAATTCTCGCTTTTTTCCAGCCGATCTTCCACTTTGTTCAGCGTTTTCGCGATCGAAGACATTCTGGCGTCGTCTTTTTTCGCATCCTTGGTTTTATCCGCCATGTCAAGCCTCCCTGCTTGGTACGGACCACATGCGTGCAGTCCATCGTAGACACGAAAGGGGCCGCTTCCCCGTATTTCGCGGGAAAACGACCCCTACGCGTGTTATGCGATACCGGTGCTATTCGTCGGCTTCGGACTTGTTCTTGTCCTTGCCATCGCCCTTCGTCTTGAACGGATTGTCCTTGATCGGATGTCCATTCTTGTCGAATTTGACCTGGCTTTCCGGATGCGTCTCATCGAAGCCTTGGGCGTACCTGGTCTGACGCCACTGGTGGATGGACGCGTTGGTGCCGCGATGGTGCACATGGTAGACACGCTGCGCGCCACCCAGCGGCACGCCTTCCTTGGCCACGGCGATCTGGTTCACGTTCGACGGATCCATGATGGCGATCGGCGCGACCGGTTCCGGTTCGGCCGGTGCAGCCGTATGCTGCTGCATGCGCGACGGCAGCCATTCGGCCAGCCTGCTCAACAGCCAGCAGACGATGAAATAGACGACCGCGGCCACCACCAGCGTCTGCAGAATGTTGAAGTACATCGATCCAAGTCGACGTGATTCCTGCAGCAGGTCGGTGTACATGATGATCGAGCCGAGCGCGGTGTCCTTCAACACGACGACCAGCTGGGTCACGGCCGCCGGCAGCATGGCGTAGATGGCCTGCGGCACTTCGATCTGCAACAGAGACTGCGTACGGGTCAATCCCAAGGCGAGCGAGGCCTCACGCTGGCCGTTCGGCAGGTTGCCCACGCCGGAACGCACCAGCTCGGCTACCACGGATCCGTTGTAGATCACGAGCGCGAGCACCACCGCCCAATACGCGGGGCTGGGCAGACCTGCGAAGGCGAACCAGCGCCAGAAGAAGATCATGAGCAGCAGAACGGGGACGGCTCGTGCGAATTCCACGATCGCGCCGGAAATGGTACGGATCAGCAGGCTCGGCAGCAGTCGGCCCACACCAAAGACCAGGCCGAACACCACGGCTCCGACCACGGCCAGTACGGACGCGCGGATCGTGGCCCACAGTCCCGGCAGATAGAAGTCGGTCCATGCTTCGGCGTCAAGCGCCGGCTTCCACAGTTTCCAGCTCAGCTGGTTCTCGCCGTCCGGCGGATTGTGCAGACGCATGAGGATCAGCACGACCACCACCGCGAAGATGATGCCTGCGATCCAATTGACGATACGGATGGTTTTGCGGCCCTTCGGACCAGGCTGGTCGAACAGCACCGCGCTTTCATTGCTTGCCATGTCGCGTCACCTCCTCACCGCGAGCTTGTTGGATAGATACGTGGTCAGCATGCCGATTGGAATGATCAGAACCACATAGCCGAAGGCGAAGATCAGGAAGATCGGTACGATTTGGTCGGCGTGGTATTCGATCATTTCGCTCATCATCGTCGAGGTTTCGGTGGCCACGGATGCCGCCGCCGCGACGGTGGAGTTCTTCAGCAACGCGATCAGCGTGTTGCCCAACGGCGCCACGGAACCGCGGAACGCCTGCGGCAGGATGATCTGAGTGGCGGCCTGCATGAAGTTCAGGCCCAACGCGCGGGCGGCCTCGGCTTGACCAAGCGGCACGGTGTTGATGCCGGAGCGCAGCGATTCACATACGAAAGCCGCGGTGTACAGGCTCAGGCCCGTCACGGCCAGCCAGAAGAAGTTGGTGGCGAACGTGTCGGAGAAGCTGAACTTCAGCTGCGCGTACGCACCCAGCACCATGAACACCATGATGATGGTCAGCGGCAGGTTCTTGAACAGTTCGACGTAGGCACCGGAAACGGTACGGAGCGAGGCGATCGGAGAAATGCGCATCATCACGAGGATGACGCCCAGAATCGTGGAGAACAACGCCGACCACAGGGTCAGCTCGATGTTCACCAGAAACGCGCCGGGAATGTTGTATTGGCTGAACAACGCGAGGAATCCGTCCATCACTTATTCCCCTTTCCATTCGGCACCGGCGGATTGTACTTGGCGTTCGGCGTGTAGGCCACTCCCCTGGTGTTGTCGGAAATGGCCCTTTGCCAAGAACCGTCCTGAATCATATCGGTGATGGCGTTGTTGATTTTGTTCTTCAGCTCGGTGTTGCCCTTCTTGACACCGATGCCGTAATACTCCTGGGTGAACGGCTTGCCCACCACGCGCAGGCGTCCACGTGAGGCGGATGCGAGGCCGGCGAGAATGATGTCGTCGGTGGTGGCGGCGTCCACAATGCCGGAAAGCAATGCGGTGGCGCATTCCGCCATGCCGGGCTGTTCCATCAGCTGGGTCTGCTTGGCGAACTTCTCCTTGACGTTGACGGCGGATGTGGTGCCGGTCATGGAGCACAGCCGCTTGCCGTTCAGATCCTTAGGTCCGTCAATGCCGGTTTCGTCCTTGCGTACCAGCAGATCCTGTCCGGCCACGAAATACGGGCCGGCGAAATCGACGACCTTCTTGCGTTCGTCGGTGATGGAATAGGATGCGACGATGTAATCGACATCGCCGTTCTGCAGCATAGCCTCACGCTGCTTGGACGGCGATTCCTTCCATACGATCTCGTCTTCGGAATAGCCGAGTTTCTTGGCCACGTACTTGGCCACGTCCACGTCGAAGCCGACGTAGGTGCCGTTCTTCTTGAAGCCCAGGCCAGGCTGGTCGAATTTGATGCCGATGCGGATCTTGCCGGTTTCGTCCGCGCCGCATGCGGATACCGCGAACACGCACGCGCACGCGCAGAATGCCGCGACGGCTCTGCGCAACATGCGTTTCGCCGTGATCGAAAGTGGTTTCATATCAGGTTCCTTCTTCTGTCGTTATGTTCCGTCACTTCAGTGGGTGAGGATCTTCGACAGGAAGTCCTTGGCGCGATCGGTCTTCGGATGTTCGAAGAAGTCGTCCGGCGTGCTCTGTTCGAGAATCTGTCCGTCGGCCATGAACACGACCTTGTCGGCCACCTTGCGCGCGAAACCCATCTCGTGGGTCACGCACAGCATGGTCATGCCTTCGTGGGCGAGTTCGACCATGACGTCAAGCACTTCGTTGACCATTTCCGGGTCGAGCGCGGACGTTGGCTCGTCGAACAGCATGACCTTCGGCTGCATGGCGAGGGCGCGGGCGATGGCGACACGCTGCTGCTGGCCGCCGGACAGCTGCGACGGCATTTTGGAGGCCTGCGAGGCCACGCCGACGCGGCCCAGCAGATCCATGGCCAGGTCCTCGGCTTCCTTCTTGTCCATGTGGCGCACCTTGATCGGCGCCAATGTCACGTTTTCCAAAATGGTTTTGTTGGCGAACAGGTTGAACGATTGGAACACCATGCCCACTTCCGCACGCAGTTTGGCGAGTTCCTTGCCTTCCTGCGGCAGCGGTTTGCCGTCGATGCGGATATCGCCGGAATCGATGGTTTCCAGACGGTTGATGGTGCGGCACATCGTGGATTTGCCGGAGCCGGACGGTCCGACGATGACGAGCACCTCGCCTTTGCGTACGGTGAGGTTGATGTCCTTGAGCACATGCAGATCGCCATAATGCTTCTCGACATGGGTCAGTTCGACGAGCGGCCTGTTATCCGCTCCCGCGTCCGGCATGATGGGACGCTTCGCTTCGGTTTCTTTCATTTCAGACATAAAGGGCAGTATAAGAAAGCAATGCGAAATTCATGTTTCCTATACTGCCCGTTCACATCATTTCGTCCGGAATATGAGACATTTCATACCGTTTGACGAACATATTCATCAAACGGATCGCCGCCGGAGCAATGTCACAGCACCTTGGAGAGGAAGGTCTTCAATCGTTCGCTCTTCGGATGGTTGAAGATCTCGTCAGGGGTTCCCTCTTCCTCGATCACGCCGGCATCGGTGAAGATGACCCTCGTGGCCACTTCGCGTGCGAAGCCCATCTCATGGGTCACCAGCACCATGGTCATGCCTTTGGCGGCAAGGTCGCGAATCACTTCGAGCACATCGCCCACCATTTCCGGGTCGAGCGCGGATGTCGCCTCGTCGAACAGCATCACCTTCGGATTCATCGCCAGCGAGCGCGCGATCGCCACACGCTGCTTCTGCCCGCCGGACAGCGATTTCGGCATGGCGTCGGCTTTTTCGGCCAATCCTACGGTTTTCAGCAGTTCCATGGCGTGCGCGCGGGCCTGCTCATCCGTTTCATGATGCACCAGTTTCGGTGCGAGGGTGATGTTGTCGATCACGCTCATGTTGTTGAACAGGTTGAAATGCTGGAACACCATGCCCACCTGCTCGCGCACCTGGTCGATGTTCACATGGCTGTCCGTCAAATCGTGTCCGTTGACCACGATCTTGCCGCCGGTGGCCTGTTCGAGTCCGTTCAGGCAACGCAATATGGTGGATTTGCCGGCGCCGGACGGTCCGATGATGCAGATCACCTCGCCTTTGCGCACGGTCATGTCGACGCCTTTGATGACCTCGGTCTGCCCGTAGCTTTTGTGCAGATCCTTGACGTCGATGATCACGTCGTTCTCGTTCATCGGTTCACCTTCCTGTCCACGATGTTGGCCAGCCACGTCAGGATGGTGATGGCCACGAAGTACATGACGCCGACGATCAGCAGCGTTTCGGTTACGCGGAAGTTCGCCGCGTACAGCTGCTGCGCCTGGTACAGCAGCTCACCGAAGCCGATGGCGAGCAGTAGCGAGGAGTCCTTGATCATGATGACCAGCTGGTTGATGATCGAAGGCATGGCGATTTTGCTGGCCTGCGGCAGAATCACTCGGCGCATGGCCTGCCTGTGGTTAAGTCCCAGCGAGCGTGCGCCCTCCATCTGTCCGGAATCGACCGATTGGACTGCGCCACGCACGATTTCCGCCAGGTACGCGCCGGAGTTGAGCGACAAGGTCAATGCGCCGGCGACCCAGATGTTCACGCTATGTCCGATGAGCTGGGGCACGCCGAAGTAGAAGAAGAACGCCCACACCAGGATCGGGGTGCCGCGGAACACCGCGATGTACACATTGGCCAATCCTGCGGCGATTTTGCTTTCCGAAACCTTCATCAGGCCGAACGCGACGCCGAGCACCAATGCGATCGCGAAGGAAAGCAACGTGATCAGCAGCGTGTTCCTCAAGCCCGTCAGCAATGCCGGCATCGACTGTTTGACCAGTCCGAGGAAACCGACCTTCTGTTGTTCGGCGCTGTCGTCGCCATTGTCGGTGATCATGCCGGAAATCGATTTGGCCTGCTCTTTCGCGCCTTGCTTGCCAAGATATTGTGCGACGATTCGCTCGTATTCTCCCGAAGCAATCATCTTGTTCAATCCATCGTTGATGGCGGCCAGCAAATCTGCGTTCATGCCTTTGTTCACGGCCATGCCGTATTCGCCGTGCGGCACCTTCGGAGTCACGATTTTCAGACCGTTGTTCTGCGATACGCCATATGCCAGTACCGGATAATCGTCGAACACCGCGACGGCATTGCCGGATTTGACCATCTCGTACATGGTTGAGGATTGGTCGACGGAAGTCACCTTGTAACCGTACTTGTCGGCATGCTGTTTGGCGTACGATTCGCCCTCCGAGCCGGTTTTCGCCACAACCGTCCGGCCTTTGAGGTCCTTATAGCCGGTGACGTCGTCGTTGTTGGCCGCGACGGCCATCTGGATGCCGGATTGGAAATACGGATTCGAGAAATCATAGGAGGCTTTACGCTCGTCAGTGATGGACATGCCGGCTATGACGACGTCCACCTGGTTGGAGCTTAGGGCCTGCAACGCGGCGTTGAATCCCAGCGACTGTATCTCGACCTTAAAGCCCTCTTCCTTGGCGATGCCTCGGATTAGCTCCATGTCGATGCCGGTCATCTTGCCGTTCTCACGGTATTCGAACGGTGCGAACGTGGTGTCGGTGCCGATTTTATATGTCTTGCCCTTGACCGAGGCCGGATTGCCAGTTTCGGAGGCGAGCGCATGCGGAACGGTCGTCATGAATGCCGCAAAGACCACGGCGAGCACGGCGAACAGCGCGCATATGCGCATGCCGACCGCGTTCAGTCGCTTCTTGTCCTGTGTTTTCGATTTCATACCGCGCTTCGACCCTTTCTGGTTGCCGGATAATCAAACACGCTCCACTGTAATGACAGCGACGGAAAATAGACAACGCGAATAATAAAAAATGTCCGAGCATCATTGATGTTCGGACATTTTTCATTCATCTATGGGCGAAACCGTATCAGTCCTCGTCCTCATCCGGATCGTAATCGACACCGGTCTCGGCGCGCTGCTCAGCGGAGATCGGAGCCGGAGCGCCGGTCAGCGGATCGCGGCCGCCGCCAGCCTTCGGGAAGGCGATGACGTCGCGGATGGAGTCGGCGCCAGCCAGAATTGCGGCGGTACGATCCCAGCCGAGAGCGATGCCGGCGTGAGGCGGAGCGCCGTACTTGAATGCCTCAAGCAGGAAGCCGAACTTGTCTGCGGCCTCTTCCGGCGTGATGCCAAGCACGTCGAGCACACGGTCCTGAATGTCGTCGCGGTGGATACGCACGGAGCCGCCGCCCATTTCGTTGCCGTTGCACACGATGTCGTAGGAATCGGACATGGCGTGTTCCGGATCCTTGTCGAACTTGTCGATCCAATCCTTGGACGGCATGGTGAACGGGTGATGCATGGAGGTCCACTTGGAGTGGCCGACTGCCACATCGTCGTCGTCCGGGTCATCGGTCGGCTTGAACAGCGGGAAGTCCACAACCCAAGTGAAGGCGAAATCGTCGGGCTTGAGCAGGCCCGCGCGGCGGGCAAGCTCGACACGCACGGCGCCCAGCAGTTCCTGGGAGGAGGTGCGGCGACCGGCTGCGAAGAACACGGCGTCGCCGTCTTCGGCGCCGACGGCTTCCTTCAGACCGTTGCGTTCCTCTTCGGACAGGTTCTTGGCGACGGGGCCCTTGAGTTCGCCGTTCTCGGCGAACACCACATAGGCGAGGCCCTTGGCGCCACGCTGCTTGGCCCAATCCTGCCATGCGTCGAACTGACGGCGAGGCGTGGCCGCGCCACCCTTGAAGAGCACCGCGCCGACGTATGGGGCCTGGAACACGCGGAACGGCGTGTTCTTGAAGTAATCGGTCAGTTCGATCAGCGGATTGCCGAAACGCAGATCCGGCTTGTCGGAACCGTACTTGTCCATGGCGTCCTGCCAGGTGATGCGCTGGATCGGCAGCTTGATGTCGTAGCCGGCGGACTTCCAGATGGCGGCGATGACCTTTTCGGCCATGGCCATCACGTCCTCCTGGTCCACGAAGGCCATCTCCATGTCGAGCTGGGTGAATTCCGGCTGGCGGTCGGCGCGGAAGTCCTCGTCACGATAGCAGCGGGCCAGCTGGTAGTAACGCTCGACGCCGGAGACCATGAGCAGCTGCTTGAGCAGCTGCGGGGACTGCGGCAGAGCGTACCAGGAACCCGGCACCAGACGGGCCGGCACGACGAAGTCACGGGCGCCTTCCGGCGTGGACTTGATCATGGTCGGGGTTTCGATCTCCTCGAAGCCCATTTCCTCCAGCGCATGGCGGGCGGCCTTCGACATCTGGGCGCGCAGCTTCAGATTGCGCTGCATGGACGGACGACGCAGGTCGAGGTAACGGTACTTCAAACGCACGTCCTCGCCCGGCAGCTTGTTCTCGGACTCGTTCTCAAGAGCGGTGGAGACCTGGAACGGCAGAGCATCGGACTTGGCCAGCACTTCGATGCTTTCGGCCACGACTTCGATCTTGCCGGTGGCCAGATGCTCGTTCTCGTTGCCGTCCGGACGCAGACGAACCTCGCCGACGACCTGGATCACGAATTCGGAGCGCAGCGGACGGGCCATCTCCTCGTCATAGATGACGACCTGCACCAGACCGGTGTTGTCACGAAGATCGATGAAGGCCACGCCACCGTGGTCGCGGCGACGATCGACCCAACCGGCGAGCGTCACCTTCTGACCGACGAGCTGTTCGGTCACTTCGGTTGCATGATGTGTTCTGTAAGCCGTCTGGCTCATGCTTCCCCTATTCCTTATCCTCTTGTATGTTGCGAAGTCTTGCGATTTCAGGCTTCAACGGTAACGGTTTGCTGGGCATACACAGTATCCGGCTCCCACGACTGTGCGTCAGCCGGCCGCTGGTCTCCTGTGATGATGTTCTTGACTTCGTCCTGGGCGCCCTCTTCGGAAGCGTCGGCCGGGAACCAGACGTACGGGATGCCGAGCTTGTCTGCATATTTGATCTGCTTGCCGAGCTTGGCCGCGGTCGGCGCCACGTCCGCCGCGATGCCACGGGAGCGCAGCTGGTTGGCGATCAGGTTGGACGCGGAGCGGTCGGCTTCGTTCCATACCGCCACGAGCACGGATGCCGGAGACACACGGTTGGCGTGCACGCCCGCGGTGTGCAGCATGTAGGAGACCAGGCGGGACAGGCCGATGGACAGGCCCACGCCCGGGTACTTCTTGTTGCCCTGCGATGCGAGGTTGTCGTAACGGCCGCCGGAGCAGATGGAGCCCAAAGCGGCGGCGCCGTCGAGGAACGTCTCATACACGGAACCGGTGTAGTAATCAAGACCACGGGCGATTTTCAGATCGGCGATCACGGAACCCGGACGGATGCGCGCGGCCTCGTCGACGATCATCGCCAGCGTGTCGAGTCCCTGGCGTGCCAACACGTAGGCGTCGGAATCAGACGCGATGTCATGCTTGGCGCACAATGCGTCGAACTTGTCGGACAGTTCCTTGCCGTCGGCGGCGGTCAGCTCGGCCAGTTCGAGGCAGGCACGGGCCTGGGCTTCGTCGGCGCCGCAGCCTTCGACGAGCAGCTTGGCCACCTCATCGGCGCCGATCTTGTCGAGCTTGTCGATCTCACGCAGCACGCCTTCGATATCCGTAAGTCCCAAACCACGGTAGAAGCCTTCGGAGAGTTTGCGGTTGTTCGCATGCACGGTGGCCTTCGGCAGACCGAACTCGCGCAGACGTTCCAATGCGGACACCATGACCAACGGCAATTCGACCTCGTAATGGTCGGGCAGATCGCCATTGCCGATCACGTCGATGTCGGCCTGCACGAACTCGCGGAAACGTCCTTCCTGCGGGCGTTCGCCACGCCAGACCTTCTGAATCTGCCAACGTTTGAACGGGAACGCCAGATCGCCGGAATGTTCGACGACATAACGGCTCAGCGGAACGGTCAGATCGAAGTGCAGACCAAGACGATCCTCAATCGGAGTGTCGGACTCGTGTCCGACCTCCTGAAGACGGCTCAGCAGGTAAATCTCCTTGCTGGTCTCGCCTTTCTTGAGCAGGCTGGAACCCTGCTCAACAGCACGGGTTTCAATGCCTATGAAGCCATTGAGCTCGAATACATTACGGAGCGTGTCGATGACACGCTGCTCCACAACACGTTCAGAGGGGAGCCACTCTGGAAATCCTGAAATAGATGCACCTTTAGCCACGGTTCTCTATAATAAATGAGGTTGCGGAAAATGCCGCGCGTTTTTCAAGGTGTGGAAGCGCACGTCACGGACCGTCACCTCTGCACTACATGAAGCTTACGTAAGGAGCTGGCCATGGCCGACGAGAATGTCACCGCGTCCGAGAACACCACTGAAACCAACGAGCAGGCAGCGACGCCCGCAACCCAGGCCAGCAAACCGGCCGTCCCGAGCCCAGCGGCCATGAAGCCGCATGCGCCGAGCCCCGCGGCCTTCGCCAAGAAGGCTCCGCAGCGTCCTGCAACCTCCACCGGATTCTCCGAAGCCGATATCAAGGCCACCGAAGCGTTCGGCCGTGTCGCCGATGACGGCACCGTGTTCGTGAAGGAAGGCGAGGGAGAACGCGAGGTCGGACAGTTTCCGGACGCTTCCAAGGAAGAGGCCCTGGCACTGTATGCCCGTCGCTATCTCGATCTGAAGGCAAAGCTCGACCTGTTCGCCAACAGGCTCAAGTCCAGCAATGTGAAGAACCGTGAGATCGACGAGTCCATCAAGACGCTTTCCGCCGAAATCGAGCAGCCGGCCGTCGTCGGAGATATTGAGGCGCTCAAGTCCCAGTTCGAAGCACTGAAGGAGGCCGGAGCGGCCAAGAAGGCCGAGCTGAGCGAGGCCCACAAGGCCGCCGTCGCCAAGGCGCTGGCCGAACGTACCGCGATTGTGGAGAAGGCCGAGGCTCTGGCCAATTCCCTGGGCGACAACACCAACTGGCGTTCCACCGCGGACAAGTTCCGTTCGCTGTTCCAGCAGTGGCAGGATCACCAGCACAATAGCGTCCGTCTCGACAAGGCCGACGCCGACGCCCTGTGGTCCCGTTTCTCCTCCGCCCGCACTACGTTCAACAGCGCCCGCCGCAAGTGGGCCCAGGGCCGCGATGAGGAGCGCAGCAACGCCAAGGCCGCGAAGGAGGCCATCATCGCCGAAGCCGAGGAGATCAAGGTTTCCACCGCTTGGGTGGAAACCTCCCGCAAGTTCAACGAGCTGATGGATCGTTGGAAGAAGGCCGGTCGTGCGGGCCGTCGTGATGATGACGCGCTGTGGGCACGTTTCCGTGCTGCGGCGGACACGTTCTTCAACGCCCGTCAGGCCGATCGCGAGCAGATTAGCTCGTCCGAAAAGGAAAATCTCGCCAAGAAGGAAGAACTGCTGACCAAGGCTGAGGCTTTGGTGCCGGTCAAGGATGAGAAGGCCGCCAAGCAGGCTCGCCAGGCATTGGCCGCCATTCAGGAGGAATGGGACCAGATCGGCTACGTTCCGCGCGATGACATGCACCGCATCGAAAGCCGTCTTGATGCTGTCGACAAGCAGATCAAGGCTGTTGAGGATGCCGCCTGGAAGCAGTCCGATCCGGAAGCCGACGCCCGTAAGTCCTCCTTCGAGGAGCAGCTCAACGCACAGCTCGCCGAACTTGACGCCCAGATTGCCGCTGAGTCCGATCCGAAGAAGAAGGCCAAGCTTGAGGCGGAGAAGGCCACCAAGGAGCAGTGGCTGAACGCCATCAAGTAATGACGCTCCCATAGAGCGATACGGTTGTGGTTCCGCTTGGAAGCGGGCGGAACCACAACCGTCCAGCTGAACGGATAGCTGGACGAATAGGCATATGTAAAAAAGACCGGTGGGTTTCATGACATTCCATCATGAAACCCACCGGTCTTTTTGCATACGCGTTGCCGGGGTTCTTACCCCGACAACGTTGGAAATCAGTTCTGCGACTGCGCGGAATCAGCCGGTTCCGTCGATGCCGTCGGTTCAGTGGCGGCATCGGTTTCAGCGGCCGTTTCGGTCGCCTCCGCCGGATTATCCTTCTGGTTCGGCTCTTCGAAGGCCTCGCCGGTGAACGTGAACTCACCCAGAATGCCTTCGCCTTCGGCGTCCACCTTCACGCGCTGGCCATCTTCGAGGTCGCCCATCAGGATCTTCTCCGAAATGGCGTCCTCGATGTCGCGCTGGATCACGCGACGCAGCGGACGGGCGCCCAGCAGCGGGTCGAAGCCCTTCTGTGCGAGCAGATCCTTGGCCGCGTCGGTCAGTTCGAGCGACATGTGACGGTCGAACAGACGGTCGTTGAGCTGCTTGACATCCAAGTCGACGATCTGGCGCACCTGCGGTTCGGTGAGCTGCTTGAACACGATGATGTCATCCAGACGGTTCAGGAACTCCGGACGGAACTGCTGCTTGAGTTCGGCGGAGACCTGTTCCTTCATGCGCTGGTAGCTCGATTCGGTGTTCGTGCCCAGGTTGAAACCGGTGTTGGCGGCCTTGGCGATGTCACGAGTGCCGAGGTTGGTGGTCAGGATGATGATGGTGTTCTTGAAGTCCACCTTGCGTCCCTGGCCATCGGTCAGATGGCCATCGTCCAGCACCTGCAACAGCGTGTTGAAAATGTCCGGATGGGCTTTTTCGATTTCGTCGAACAACACCACGGAGAACGGCTTGCGACGCACCTTTTCGGTAAGTTCGCCGCCTTCTTCGTAGCCGACGTATCCCGGAGGCGCACCGAACAGGCGCGACGCGGCGTACTTTTCGGAGAATTCCGACATGTCCACGCGGATCAGCGCATCCTCATCGTCGAACAGGAATTCGGCGAGGGCCTTGGCCAGCTCGGTCTTACCAACGCCGGTCGGGCCAGCGAAGATGAACGAACCAGCCGGACGTTTCGGATCCTTCAATCCGACGCGTGCGCGACGGATGGAACGGCTCAATGCGGACACAGCCTCATCCTGACCGATGATGCGCTTGTGCAGTTCACTCTCCATGCCCATGAGCTTCTTGGACTCGGCCTGGGTGAGCTTGAACACCGGAATGCCGGTGGTCTGGGAAATCACCTCAGCGATGACGTCCTCATCCACCACCATCTTCACATCGGACTCGCCCTCACGCCAAGCGGATTCCTTCTCCTTGCGCTCGGACTCGATCTTCTCCTGCTTGTCACGCAGCTCGGCGGCCTTCTCAAAGTCCTGGTCCTTGATGGCCTGGTCCTTCTCCTCGGCCAGCTTGGCAGCCTTGGCGTCCAATTCCTTGAGCTCCGGCGGAGCGGTGAGCCTGCGGATACGCAGTCGGGCGCCGGCCTCATCGATCAGATCGATGGCCTTGTCGGGCAGGTGGCGGTCCTGAATGTAGCGGCTGGAAAGTTCCGCCGCGGCCTGCAGCGCGCCATCGGTGATCGTCACATGATGGTGGTTCTCGTAACGCTCACGCAAGCCCTTCAGAATCTCAATGGTCTCGGCGATGGTCGGCTCGTGCACCTGGATCGGCTGGAAACGACGTTCCAGCGCGGCATCCTTCTCGATGTACTTGCGGTACTCGTCGGTGGTGGTCGCGCCGATGGTCTGCAGTTCGCCACGGGCCAGCATCGGCTTCAACATATCGGAAGCGCCCAAGGCGCCATCCGCGGAGCCTGCGCCCACGATGGTGTGAATCTCATCGATGAACAGCACGATGTCGCCGCGGGTCTTGATCTCCTTCAAAACCTTCTTCAGGCGTTCCTCGAAATCGCCACGGTAGCGGGAACCAGCAACCATGGAACCGAGGTCCAAGGAGTAGACCTGCTTGCCTTTCAGCGTTTCCGGCACATCACCGGCGTTGATCTTCTGCGCGAGTCCTTCGACCACCGCGGTCTTGCCTACGCCAGGCTCGCCGATCAGCACCGGGTTGTTCTTGGTGCGGCGGCTCAACACCACCATCACACGCTCGATCTCGTTGGATCGTCCGATCACCGGATCGAGCTTCCCAGCGGCAGCCTCGGCCGTAAGGTTGCGGCCGAACTGGTCGAGAATCGCGGAACCGGTCTGATTGCGACGGTCCTGCACGCCACCGGCATTGGCGAGTTCGCCCTTGCCATCGTTCTTGCCGTCGCTGGAATTGCCTCGGATCAGATCGATGGTGGCGCTACGCAGTTCGCCAAGGTTGACATCCATCTTGATCAGCACCTGTGTGCCGACGCCTTCGCCCTCATGAATCAGACCGAGCAGGATATGCTCGGTGCCGATATAGCTGTGCCCCAGCTGCAACGCCTCACGTAGCGACAGCTCCAACACCTGCCTGGCATGCGGGGTGAAGGGAATGTGGCCGTTCGGCGACGCATTTCCCTTGCCGATCATCTCTTCGACCTGCTTGCGGGTGTCGTCCAAGGTCACGCCCTTCGAGGCCAATGCCTTGGCGGCAACGCCTTCACCCTCACGAATCAGGCCCAGCAGCAGATGCTCGGTGCCGATGTAGTTGTGCTGGAGGGTCCGAGCTTCTTCCTGCGCCAACACAATCACGCGTCGCGCACGGTCGGTAAACCGTTCGAACATGCTTGTCCTTCCACTCTTGTTAGTCCTTCAACACTCTACCGATTCGCGGTGACGTTTATTCCGCCGGCGCGTAAATTGCGCTATGGACGCAAAGGAACGGATATGCTTGACTTATGGCAACGACCAAGGAGGCCACCAAATGAGCGACACCATCCTGCAATCGAATGATGTGATGGATTCCCGCCGAGGCGACATCGTCGTCGGCGTCGACGGGTCCGATGAATCCTTCGCAGCCCTGCGTTGGGCTCTTGGCGAAGCATCGCTGACCGGACAGCAGGTGAATGCGGTCTACGCATGGACCCATTCATGGGATATGGGATCCCAGCCGGAAGATGAGGAGCAATGGGCGCAGATGCGTCATGATATCGCCCGTCGGCTGCGCGAATGGGTGGCCCAGGCCTCGCAAGGCATGACGATTGACGAGAACCGCGTCAAACTCACCTCCGTCAAAGCCACCGGAACGGCAGCGCTTCTGGAAATCGGCAAGGACGCCCAACAGATCGTCGTCGGACGTCGTTCGCTTGGACGCGTGGCACGATGGTTTCTGGGATCGCTTTCCGCTTCTCTTGCAGAGGAGGCGAAGGTGCCCGTCACCGTGGTGCGTATCCTCGATGATGAAGAGGCATCCGTGCAGGACGCCATCGCCAATGCGCTTACGCCGACCGAGGAAACGGTCTCCTACACGATGCCGGGTTCTCCCCTGCCTCGGAACCAGCGTCCGGTGGTTGTAGGCGTTGATGGTTCGGAGACCTCCAAACACGCTTTGCGTTTCGCCATCGATTTCGCGGCCCTGCATCACGCTCCCCTGCAGGTCATGTTCTGCTGGCAGCTGAAAGATTTGGGCGTGGTCAAAGGGTATGAGAACGCCGTCGCCCCCATCTCCGTCGGCCAGGCGCAGGCGGAACGCATGCTTGATGAATTGCTCGATTCGGTTCAGGTTTCATCAGCGAACATTCCCGACGATTTCCAAATCGAATCGCACGCTTTCCATATTCCCGCCTCGAAGGGGCTTATCGCGGCTTCCCGCTACGCACGTCATCTAGTGGTCGGTTCGCGCGGCTTGTCCGGTCTGGACGCGCATTTCCTTGGATCGGTTTCCAAGCAAATCATCAACTTCGCAGACTGCACCGTCACCGTCGTGCACTGACCGCATAAAAAAGAAAACAAGATATGAGAGGGCCACGTACACATTCAGGTACGTGGCCCTCTCATATACGATGACGATTATTCGTCGGATTCGGCTTGGGCCGACGAATCAGCTTCCGTCATTTCGCTTTCCGTTGTTTCAGCCGCCGCCGGTTCGGTTTCCGCCGATTCGGCTTCTGTTGACTCGGTTTCCGCCGATTCGTCTTCCATCGATTTGTTTTCCGTTTGCCCGGTGGTTTCAGCAGTCGGCTCAACTACCGTCTCATCCATCTGTTCAACCGGCTCGACCGACCCGGCGGAATTGACGGAATCGGCGGAATCAACCTGTTCAGCCTGTTCGACTGGCTCGTCCGATTCAGTCGGCTCAGCCGTATCAGCCGATTCGGTATCGTCCGACGTTTCCGGCTTATTCTCGTCGACCACGGTGACGGTGGTCTCTACTTCAGGCGCATCGTCGGAGGCCACATGCTCAAGCACATCCTCTTGGCTGGCGTCGTCGTCGATGGTGTTGGCTTCGATGTCCGCGTCCGAACCTTCCTCATCCTCATTCGGATTATGGTCGTCATCGGACGAAAGCTGTTCGATCAGCTCCACGGAGCCCCGCTCGTCACGCGGCGCCTGGGCGATGATATCGATATGCATGTCGTCGAACGCCGGCTTCGACTGCACCCACAGATGCGACGGCTCCGGTGGATCGATTTCGGAATGCTCTCCGCAGCCATGATCGATGGACACGACCCTGCCGTCATCCGGGCTCCACTTGTTGGCGCACACGCCGAACAGCAGGTTCAACTCACCCTTCAGCGGAATGAAGAATCCGCATGTGGAGCAAGGATTGCCGTCGGCCGTCTTGGTGGATAGCGATTTTGGCCCATGTGGGCCTTCGTACCAACGTTTCGCGGTCTGCGACCGGCCAAGCGGAGTCAACACGTGCCTGCGGGACAGGTCGAATTCCTCGACCGCCTCTTCGACATCCTCTTCGGACGTCACAGGCTGTTCGGAATCCTCCGAAACGTCCGTCTTCTCAGACTCATCCGAAGCGTTTCCATCCATCGCCGGTTCCTGTACGGTTTCATCCGCGGCTGACGGTTTGTCGTCCGTATCGTCCGATGTCTCGGCATCCTGCGTCTTGCGGAAGCCCTCTTCCATGCGGGGGTCATCGGGATCGGTGCCGATTGAATCGGTCACCGCCAAATCGCCCGGCTCGAGACGGTCCTTCCAAGGAATCCATTTTGGCGGACGCAGGGCCTTGTCGGTCGGGACCAGGGATGATTCGTTGACCGTCCAATGGTCCAGTTCGACATCATGGTATAACGTGACCGACCATTGCCAGCCTTCGTAGCCGCGTACTCGGGATTCGAAGCGGAAATCGGTGACGTTGTCTCCCAGGTCGATGGCTTCCACGAAGTCGCCGACCTGACCGTCCTCGTCGGACACTGTGACAGCGACCGCTTGGGCGATTGCCTTGGGATCCATTGTGGTATCGGACATGAAACTCTATTCCTGTACGTCGAAATTGTCGGCGACCGCGCGCAGAAGCGTGGCGAGCTTCTTGCTTTCAGCCGGTGAAGGATAGCGATGTCGACGAAGCTGATTGCCCGCGGAGTCAAGCAGCTTGATCAGATCCTCCACGATGGCGGCCATATCGTCCGGCTTCGGACGGGTGGCTTTAACCAGCGACGGGGCCGAGGCAACCAGCGTCACTCCCATCGCCTGCGGCCCACGACGACCATCAATGACGGAATACTCGACCTTGGCGCCCTTACGCAGCGTCTTCACGCCCTCGGGAAGGGCGGCAGCGGGCAGGAACACATCATCCGTGCCCTCACCCGTCTGAATGAAACCATAGCCTTTGTTCGCATCAAACCAACGAACACGTCCGCTCGGCATTGTCACCTCACATTTTGCTGATCAGATACCTTCACGCGAATAGGTAAAACCATTCGCCCATTTTCAAACCAAAGATACAGTTTAGCGCAAGAGGTGGGCCGCACCCATCCTTCCGCGCCGATAGCGTCTGCTTTCCCGACGGAAAAGAGCGTTATTTCTTTGATTTGCGATTCTTTTTTTCGTTTTTTCGATTCTCGCTCGCCGTAATCGGCTGCGGCTTGGGTTCGACCGGGGCGATCGGCAGCACCACCGTCAGGGTCAGTCCCGTTCCTTCGCTGCCGGATGCGCAGATGAATCCATGATGCGCCTTGACCACGGATTGCGCGATTGCCATGCCGAGTCCCGTACCGCCCTTCTGACGCGCACGCGACGGGTCGGCGGTGTAGAAACGTTCGAAGATCTTCGACCGCGCCTCCGGCGGCACGCCGGGACCGTGGTCGCTGAATCGCACAATCGCGTAGTTCATACCCACTTGCATGGACTGCCCCACTTCGATGGCTTCGACCAGATGGCGAAGCGACTGCTCGTTGGACGGCATACGGGATAGGGATTCGGGACTGATCGACGCGGGGAGCACACCCATAGAGATCTCCACAGGCGAGTCCGCCGGCGTATACCGGTGGATATTGCCCACGATGTTGGTGACCACTTGACGCAGTCTCGAAGCATCACCCTTCAACTCAATCCGGGGCATCTGGCCATTTTGGAAGGCGAATTGGGCGGGATGGTCCATATCGGTACCTGGTTGGAGCACGACCTGTCCGCAGGAAATGCCGCGGTCGGGGTCGAGCGCATGCAGGTCATCGGCTGCGTCGCGCACCACGGAGGTCAGTTTCATCTGCTGCGTGATGTCGATGCCACGTCCTTCGTCCAAACGAGCCAAAGACAGCAGGTCCTCCACCAGAACCGTCATACGCGCGCTGGATGCCTCGATATGTTCGATGGATTCGTCAGCCCTCTCCAAAGCCCCAGGCATGTCGCGCTGCATTTTGTACAGCTCGGCGTACCCGTGAATGGCGGCGAGCGGCGTACGCAATTCGTGACTGGCGTCCGAGACGAACCGCTTCATTTTTTCGGTGGTCTCTTCCTGCGCGTGGAAGCTCTCCTCGATGCGTGTCAGCATGGTGTTCAGCGACATGGACAGAGAGCCGACCTCCGTGCTTTCCGGCAGGTCTGGCACACGTTGGCTGAGATCTCCCGCGGCGATTTTCGCGGCGGTTTTTTCAATCCGCTTCAAGGGCGCGAGCGTGCTTTGCACCAGAATGGTGCCGAGTATCGCGCCGATCAGCACCACCGCGATGCCCACCATCGCGCAGAATCGCGTCAATGTGTTGGCCGTGTCGATCTGATCGCTCAGCGACAGGCCGATGAACACGACGCCACTGTCCTTGACTTGCCCGGTACGTGTCTTCTCGTTCCAAGGCAACGCGACAACACGCCATGGCGACTGCGCAGCCTGCATGATGGAATGATCCGGGGTGCGGCTTGTGGTGATGTGCACCACCGCACGTGTCGTGAATGGCTGTCCAAGAGTGACGCCGTCGATGCTGCCGTCGGCCGGCAGGCTTGGTTCCGAAACCACTCCGTCACGGAGCATGGGCACCGATCCGGCACCCGTGCTTTTGTATTCGCTGTCGCGCACCTCCACGTAATACGTGTTCATGAGACTGCGCCCGTCATCGCCGGTGTCGCTGCTGAGCGAGTCCATGCTGTTGAAAATCAGCTGGGCTTGGTTGATCAGCTGCGTATCGGTCTTCTGCAGCAGATAATTGCCCACCAACGTACGTATGGAAAAGGAGATGCCGATGGTGCCGATGGTCAGCAGCACGATGATGCAGGTGACCAGTTTCGTGCTCAGCGGAATCGCTTGAATCCTGCGGGTGAAACGGCTCCATACCTTGTTCTGCTTCGGCAGCGACCGGGGAGGCTGCATGGGGGCCGGAATGGCCGAAGGATTGGAGGCGTGGCCCGTGGACGGCGAATTGGGATTCTTGCTCATGGCTGAATCTAGTTCTTGGGAGCGCGAATCATATAGCCAATGCCGCGCTTGGTTTCGATCAGCGGCGTTACCTTGTGCTTGTCGCCGTTCTCATCCTCGATGACGATGCCATCGACCTTCTTGCGAAGATAGGAGATGTACGATTCGACGATGGCCGCGTCCCCGCCCCAATCGTATTGCCACACGTGATCGAGAATCTGCGCCTTGGACAGCACGCGGCCTTCATTGTCCATGAGGTAGCGAAGAAGCTTGTATTCGGTGGGGCTCAGGTCGATTGGCCGTCCGGCTCGGGACACGTCGTGCGAGTCCTCGTTGATTTCGAGATCGCCCACACGGATAATCGGATCGTCCTCCACCTGCTGCTGGGTGCGACGCAGGATGGCGCGGATTCGGGCCACGACCTCTTCGAGGCTGAACGGCTTGGTCACATAGTCGTCGCCTCCCACGGTAAGCCCCATGACCTTGTCTTGGGTGTCATCGCGAGCGGTCAGGTACAGCACCGGCGTGGTGATGCCTTCCTGCCTGATGCGTCGGGTCACCGTGAACCCATCGATGTCCGGAAGCATCACATCAAGCACGATCAGATCCGGCTGCAGCCTTTCGATGACCTCGATGGCTTCGGATCCCGAAGCGGCCGTGTTCACTTCGAAACCGGCGAAATGCAGGGATGCCACCAGCAGCTCTCGGATGGACGGCTCGTCATCGACAACGACAATGGATGCTTCAATAGGCTTGCTCATGGCTTAAGCATCGCTCCCTTCACTGGATGTTTCCTGAACGGATTCTGAATCTTGCGTTGAAGCGGTATCCGGATTGACATAATCCTCGTTTTCCGATTCGGCGCCCCACTCTTTGACCGGTTGGATACGTTCGGCGACCGCACCATGACGGCCGCTATGGCGGCCCTTACGCCGATGCCCGATCACGCCCTTCTTGCGCAGGATATGGAACACCACCAGAATCACCACCAGAAGCAGCAGCGCACCGGCGAATCCTCCCACGCCAATCCATATGGTCCGCGACGAAGTCGAGGTCTTTTTCTGCACCGAAATCTGATTCATCATGTCGGTCGCGGACTTCGCCCAGTCCGGATCGCTTTCCATCAACGGTTTTTGCGCGGCATCGGACAGCGCGTCGACGGTCGACTTCTTCTTCAGCCATTCCTCCGAGTTCGAAGACACGGCCACCACCAGATTGCCGTCATTCGAGGCAACCGCCAACATCACGGTATTCGGTTTCGGGTTCAACGATTCCAGCAGCGCGCTCACCCATTTATCCGGCTTGCCCTTGGCGTTGAAACTGTCCAGATACACCAAACGGACGGTGACGCCGGTCTCCTTTTTCGTCTGGTTGATGGCGTCCGTGATCTCCGAGACATTCGAACCGAGCAGATTCTGCGTGTCGGTGATGTCGTCCGTGGCTGTAATGCCCAATCCGGCACTGTCATCCGCATGGACCGGCGGAGTTATCCACAGCATCAAACACAAACCCAGCACGCTCGCCAGCAACATGCAAATCGCGATATTCCAACCTTTTGCCGTTCTGCCGCCGTTTCGCGACACGCCGACGGAACCCAAATGCATATGTTCTCCGACCACAGCTCCGTTTTTTTCGTTGCACACGCTCACTGATGACATAGCATCCACTGTACCGTCCGGTTGCGCCAACCGCGATCGCATGGAGAAACACACCAATCATCATTGAAAGGACCGGCACATGCCACAGTATCAAGTCGACAGCGAGCAGATTCAGTCCTCGAGCGCCGCCGTCAACGCCTCCATCCAATCCATCCGACAGGCCGTGCAGGGCATGTACGGCAATCTCAACAATCTGCAGAGCGTTTGGCGCGGCGGGGCTGCGACGCAGTTCACAGCGGTCGCCGAACAGTGGCGTGCCGCGCAGCAGCAGATGGAGCAGTCGCTTGAATCAATCCAGCGCGCATTGATGCAGGCCTCCACGTTGTATTCGGAGACCGAAATGCAGGCGTCGCGTTTGTTCGCGCAGTAGAAAGCGCGCGTAAGGCGCCTTCCAGATAAGCAAAGGCCCGCTCCCCATCGGGAAGCGGGCCTCATATCAGCTATTTGAGCCTATGGAAGCTTCCGGTCTTTCGATCAGTAGCCCATGTCGGCGCCAGCTGCCGGAGCGGCTGCCGGCGGTTCCGGCTTGTTGGCCACCACGGCTTCGGTGGTCAGGAACAGTCCAGCGATGGAAGCTGCGTTCTGCAGAGCGGAACGAGTCACCTTGACCGGGTCGGTGACGCCTGCGGCCAGCAGGTCCTCGTACTCGTTGGTGGCCGCGTTCAGGCCCTGGCCGTCAGGCAGGGAGCGGACCTTGTCGATCACCACGTCGCCGGACAGGCCAGCGTTTTCGGCGATCTGCTTGATCGGGGCTTCGACGGCACGGAACACGATCGCGGCACCGGTGGCCTCGTCGCCTTCGAGCTTGACGTCGTCCTTGGCCTTGGCGGCAGCCTGGATCAGGGCGACACCGCCGCCCGGCAGCAGACCTTCCTCGATAGCGGCCTTGGCGTTGCGCACGGCATCCTCGATGCGGTGCTTGCGTTCCTTGGCCTCGACTTCGGTGGCAGCGCCGACCTTGATGACGGCGACACCGCCGGCCAGCTTGGCCAGGCGCTCCTGCAGCTTCTCGCGATCGTAATCGGAATCGGTGTTGGCGATCTCGCCACGGATCTGAGCGACGCGAGCGGCCACGTCCTCCTTGGAGCCGCCACCGGACACGATGGTGGTCTCATCCTTGGAGACGATGACCTTCTTGGCGGTGCCAAGCACGGACATGTCGACGGAGTCGAGCTTCAGGCCCAGCTCATCGGACACCACCTGGGCACCGGTCAGGATGGCCATATCCTGCAGCATGGCCTTACGGCGGTCGCCGAAGCCCGGAGCCTTGACGGCGCAGGACTTGAAGGTGCCGCGGATGTTGTTCAGAATCAGGGTCGGCAGAGCCTCGCCGTCAACGTCCTCAGCGATGATCAGCAGCGGCTTGCCGGTCTTCATAACCAACTCGGCGATGTGGACGACATCCTGCTGGGAGCTCAGCTTGCCGGAGGTCAGGAGGATGTACGGATCCTCGAGAACGGCGGTCTGGTCCTCGGCGTTGGTCACGAAGTACGGAGCGATGTAGCCCTTGTCGAAGCGCATGCCCTCGGTGAAGTCAAGGTCAAGACCGAAGCGGTTGTTGTCCTCGACGGTCACGACGCCATCCTGGCCTACCTTGTCCAGAGCTTCGGCGATCTTCTCGCCGACTTCCGGATCAGCGGCGGAGATCGTTGCGGTGGCAGCGATCTGGTCCTTGGTCTCAACGTCCTTGGCCGCTGCGACGAGTTCCTTGACGATGGCGTCGGCGGCCTTCTCGATGCCACGACGCAGCGCGATCGGGTTGGAACCGGCGGTGACGTTCTTCAGACCCTCATGCACCAGAGACTGGGCCAGCACGGTTGCGGTGGTGGTGCCGTCGCCTGCGACGTCATCGGTCTTCTTGGCGACTTCCTTGACCAGTTCGGCGCCGATACGCTCATACGGATCGTCCAGATCGATTTCCTTTGCGATGGAAACGCCATCGTTGGTGATGGTCGGAGCGCCGTAGGTCTTGTCAAGCACCACATTGCGGCCCTTCGGACCAAGGGTGACCTTGACGGTGTCAGCGAGCTTGTCGAGACCCGCGAGCATTCCCTGACGAGCTTCGTCGTCATATGCAATCATCTTTGCCATTGTTCCTCCACATATGGCTACACGGTATTATTTCCACCTTCGGAGCGACAATCAGAACCAGCCGTCAGCCGCCAGTTATCACTCTCACTCGTCGAGTGCTAATTCGCAGATTAGCACTCCCACGTCGAGAGTGCCAAACCCGATGACGTTCTTTGCGCTGTGAGCAAGATGTCAGTCGCATCGAATCAACTTGAAAAACGCCGGATTTCCAAGAAAATAAAAGAACCTCGCCCATGTTCGGGCGAGGTTCCAAACCGGTTCGGACGGCGTTTTTTCAGTTCAACAGCACCACAACGATCGGCGTGACCAATCCGCTGCTCTGCTGGACATTGGAGATTCCCAGCGTCTGCGCGACATTCTCCGCCGTCGCCTTGTCGGCCTCATTCTGATACCAGACAACCGTCTGGCTGGGAACGTTGCCGGTCGGATTGCTGGGCGTCACGCTGGTGTATCCGGCCTGGGTCAGGGCATCGGCCTTGCTCTTGGCGTAACCGGTGATGCTGGTGGCGTTCACCACGCGGATCTCGGTGGCCAGATTCACGCTCTGCTCAGAAGCCGCATCCTGGCCATTGTTCTGATCGTTATTCTGTTCCGCGTTCTGGTTGGCGTCCGAAGCGTCCTTCGACTGGCCATCCGAAGCACTGGTCTTCTTGCCGTCCTCGGACTTCTTGTTCTCCGTCTTGGCGTCTTTGGACGTGTCGTCCGTCTTCTTATCCGCCGTGGAGACGGACGATGAAGAGTCCTCCTTGGCCGACCAAGGCATTCTCAGGTTGCTGATCTCGCCAGAATAGACTCCCCAGAACAGCAGGCCGGCGAGCAGAGCCACAATCACGACAATCACATACGGCAGAGCCCTGGACGCCATGGAACGTGCGCCACGGTGCACGCCCATCGGTCCCACCGGAGGATTGTCGAACATATCCTTGGCGTAGGATTCGTAGGTCTCCTTGTCCTGCTTAGCCATTTTCTGCAACCTCATTTCTCACACTTACCGCCCCAGTGTACCGGCCCGTGCAGTCAGCCCACAATCAGCATCGTCGATTTTGCGCGTATTCGACACGTTTCCGCATGGAATCGGCATGGACATCCACAGGGCACGTCGTACAGTGGGAAAGTATGACTCATATCAAACCATTGAAGGATCTTGTGGAGCCCGGATGGGCCCAGGCCCTCGCCGATGTCGAACCCCAGATACATCTCATGGGAGACTTTCTGAGGTCGGAAATCGCGGCGGGACGTAAGTACCTTCCGGCCAGCAGGAACATTCTGCGCGCGTTTACCATTCCATTCGACGACATCAAAGTGCTTATCGTCGGCCAGGATCCCTACCCCACGCCGGGCCATCCGGTGGGACTGAGCTTCTGCGTGGCACCGGACGTCAAGCCCATTCCGCGCAGTCTGGCGAACATCTACACCGAGCTGACCGACGATCTGGGCGTGCCCATGCCGGCCAACGGCGACCTGACACCCTGGACCAAACAGGGCGTCATGCTGCTCAACAGATGTCTGACCGTCGAACCGGGAAAGCCGGGAAGCCATCAGGGGCGAGGCTGGGAAGTGGTCACCGACGCGGCCATCAGCGCATTGAACAATCGCCGTCGGCCTGACGGCAGCGTCAAGCCTCTGGTCGCGATTCTGTGGGGACGAAAGGCGCAGACGTTGGAGCCCCTGCTCACCAACGCTTTCATCATCAAATCCCCCCATCCAAGTCCGATGTCCGCCCGCTACGGATTTTTCGGCTCGAAACCGTTCTCCCGCGCCAATCAGGCGCTAATCGAAGCAGGAGAACAGCCGGTGGATTGGACCCTCCCGTCAGCTTGACCCGTTAGAGTAGCAACCATGGCTTTATTCCCTCCAAAGAATCCGGCGCCAGCACCGGCACCCATCCCCATGCCCGCAGCCGCAAGACCAACCACGCTGTCGGCCGAAGACATCGCACGCGCCAGGAACATCGGTTCGCAGATTCGCGGACGTTTCGCGCAGACCCTGGTCGGACAGGACAATCTTCGTGAATCGCTGATCACCACTTTGGTGGCCGGCGGTCATATCCTCATCGAATCCGTCCCGGGTCTGGCAAAAACCACTGCCGCGCAGACCTTGGCCACTTCGGTGTCCGGCTCGTTCAAACGTGTGCAATGCACTCCCGATCTGATGCCTTCGGACCTGGTCGGCACTCAGGTCTTCGATTTCGCCACGCAGAAATTCTCCACGCAGATCGGCCCGATCCACGCCAATTTCGTGCTGCTCGACGAAATCAATCGTTCCAACGCGAAAACCCAGTCCGCCATGCTTGAAGCCATGGCGGAGGGCGCGACCACCATCGGAGGCCAACGCATCGCGCTGCCGAAACCATTCATGGTCATCGCAACGCAGAATCCAATCGAGGAAGAGGGCACCTTCAATCTTCCCGAGGCGCAGATGGACCGTTTCATGATGAAGGCCGTACTGACCTATCCGACAGCGCAGGAAGAGCAACGCATGCTCGCCATGCTGACCCGCCGCGGCTCCGATACCGTAGACCAGCACGCGCTCACCGGTGACACCGTTTCCATCAGCGACGTCGAATTCCTGCGTTCCGCGGCACGTCGTGTGCACGTGTCCGATGCGATCATGCAGTATGCGGTCGATATCGCGGCCACCTCCCGTGGCGCTGGAACCAAGCCCGTCCAAGGACTTTCCTCGCTTGTCAGGCTGGGCGCCTCGCCGCGCGCGTCCATCGCGCTGGTGCGCATAGGACAGGCCAACGCGCTCCTGCAGGGACGAGATTACGTCATTCCTGAGGATGTGAAGGCGTTCGCCCACGAAGTGTTGCGTCATCGTATTCTGATGACGTTCGAAGCACTTGCCGATGGCGTCACCAGCGACCAGGTGGTGGATTCGATCGTGCAGGCGGTCCCCGTTCCATGATCGACCAGATCCGTTCCGACGATCCGATCCGCAGAAAAATCGAGACGCTTGGAACCACGCTGAGTCTGCCGACGGTACGCAAGGCGCTCGGCATACTCGAAGGCGCGCACGCATCGAACAAACGCTTCGGCGCCGACGATGTCGTGGATATCCACGCCTATGAGCCGGGAGACGAGGCGAAACGCATCGATTGGAAGACCAGTGCCCGAGCGGGACGTCCAATGGTGGTGCAGCGTGAGCGTCCCTCCACTTCGAAGGCATGGTTGCTGCTTGACGTCGGACAGGAAATGACCGCCGCATGCCCTTCCTCGGAACAGGCGTACCAGGTGGCGGCAAACGCCTTATGCATGTTCGCCGCGCTCAGCCTGCGCCGAGGCGACGAAGTGTCCATGGTGTTCGGCGACAGCGCTTCCATCACCCGGGTGCCGTTCAACGGTGGCCTGGCGCAGTTCGAACGAACCTTGGATACGGCATTGCAGCGCGAGTGGACCAGGCCCCGCAATATCGACGCGTTGCTGGAATACGCGCGCCGCATTCGGGACAAAGAGGCGCTGGTCGTCATCGCCACCGAGGAGCATGCGTTGGAGGAACGTCATTTGAGCGCCATCCGCACGATTGCAAGGACACATCCGATGGTGCTCATCGATGTGGCCACCATCAATCCGTTTGATGTCAGCCATGCGCGCGTGGTGCTTGACGGGGCTGGAAAACGACGCGTGCCTGCGTTCCTGCGTAGGGAAAACACAGCTGGGCAAGTGCGAACGCATCGTGAATACCTGGCTGCGTCCATTCGCCATGAGCTGAATCGCTGTGGCTCGACGGTAATTCGATCCGATTCCAGCGAACGCATGTTCCATGAGTTCGTGCGCATGGTTTCCACGGCTTTGGCCCAGTCCACACGTAACCAATTGAGAGCCCCGTCCGTATTGTCGTTGGGAGACAAGGCATGATGCTCTTCCTTGCCGAGGATGACCTCGGCATCAAGGACCAGATTCATCTTGAGAACGGTTTGGCCGTCGTCATCGCGGTCTGTCTGTTGCTTGCCGTCGTTTTGGTGGCTCTTGTGGTCTGGCTTGCCCGGCCGAGCCGGAAGCCCGCAAAAATAGTCAATCGCGGCCGACATGACGCGCTTGCCGGCAAAACCGTCTGGCATCAGCGTATCGATGATGTTGTGTCCCGCCATGCCCGGGGGGAGCTGGAGCGCGAGGAGGCTTTCGCACAGCTGGCCGCAATCGCCAGGGATTTTGCTTCCACTGCCACCGGAACGGACGTGCGCAACCAGACGCTCACCGACATCGAAGAGACGCCTCGGACCACGGGGAACCAGCAGGGTCTCACCTTGCTCAGGCAAACCATCGAGGCATTGTATCCGCCGGAATTCGCGGATGCCGAGCGCAATCACATCGCCAGGCAGGCCACGGTCGAGCAGGCTGGCGAATGGGTGGCCAATCTTGTGGAAAGGTGGCGATAGATGCAACTGTCATGGCATTGGCCTTGGGCCTTTCTGGCAGGCGTCATCGTGGTGCTGGCCGTTGCCGGCGTCACGTTGCTGGTGGCCGCGCGCCACAAAACCGATGGCATCGAGAGTGCCCGCACCTTCAGCCTGGATGATGACCTCAACACGGAATCCGCATCGAGATTATTCCGCCAGTGGAGGGTTCTTTCACGTTTGGCGGTGATTCTTCTAGTGGTCGCGTTGGCACTCGCCACGGCTCTGGTGGCACGTCCCAGCACCGTGGATGAAGGCGAGGAGAAGGCCAGCAGCCGAGACATCGTGCTGTGCTTGGATGTTTCCGGCTCGGCGCTCCCCTACGACCGCGAGGTCATCGACACCTACCGTCAACTCGTCGACAGCTTCAAGGGCGAGAGAATCGGCCTGAGCATCTTCAATTCGACGTCACGTACCGTTTTTCCGTTGACCGACGACTACGAACTGGTGTCCAAACAGCTTGACAAAGCCAGCAGCATCCTCGCAGGCGTCGAGTCCCAAGACGATATCGACAAGATGAAGGACAGCGATTATCAGGCGATTTCCGACTGGCTGGAAGGCACGCAGAACCGTAAGGAGTCCACTTCGCTGATTGGCGATGGCGTGGTGAGCTGCGCGGCCATGCTTCCCGGATTCGCCTATGGGAACGCAAGCGCCGACAATGCCGAGCGTCAGCGCGCCGCATCCATCGTGCTTGCCACGGACAACGTCGTTTCCGGAAAACCAACCTATACGCTTGACGAGGCGCTGAACCTGACCAAGCAGGCCCAAATCACCGTGGATGGATTGTTTTCCGGACCGAAGCAGAGCGAGGCCGACGAGACCACCCAGGAATTCAAATCCGCCATCGAAGCTCATCATGGGGTGTTTCTCACCCAATCGAATGGAGCATCCGTCTCTTCGCTGGTCAAGGAAATCGAATCTCGGCGGAACCATGAAAACGAGTCGAGCAACAAGGCCGCCATGGTGGATGCTCCCGGATGGTGGACACTGGCCTTGGCCATCGTTTTGATGGTCTGGCTGGCATTGGCTTGGAGGTTGAGGAGATGAACCATCTGACGCTTTCCCCTGCTTTGGGTTGGCCTGTCGGCGGAGCCGTCGCCGTGGTTCTGCTGGCCTGCGCCATTGCGCAGATCGTATTGCATGTTCGTCGCCGCGCTGACAGCGACGAAACCGTTTGGGCATGCGTTCGGCGCGTATTGCTTTGTCTGACGGTGTCGGTCATGGCATTGACGCCCAGTATCGTGGCGCCGACCAATAGCCGTGCGGTGAACGCCACCGACGTGGTGGTGGCCGTTGACGTGACCGGTTCCATGGCCGTCAAAGACGCGCAATATGGTTCAGCCGAACAGTCAAGCCGTCTCGACGTGGCAAAACAAGCCGTGAAGGACGTCACCGCGCTATATCCCAATTCCAGTTTCGCCGCTTTGCGATTCGGAGCTTCCGGCACGTTGGACGTGCCGTTGACCCCGGATTCGAACGCGATCGACAATTGGGCGGATACACTCGCGCCCGAGGCGACTTCCGTTTCGGCCGGTTCGACGTTGGATGCCCCTATCGACCAGCTGCTGCTGACCTGCAAGTCCATTCATGATCAGCATCCCGATGATGCAATCGTGCTGTACCTGTTTTCCGATGGAGAACAGACCTCGTCAAAGGCACGGCGCACGTTCTCATCATTGCGACGATACCTATCCGATGCCTTCACCGTAGCCATCGGCAGCGAGCAGGGAGGCAACATTCCCGTAATCGCCGACGGCGTCGATGGAAATGCGGACCAGTGGGTCACCGACCCTGATACCGGCAAACCCGGAGTGTCACGCATGAACAAGGATGAGATGGCGTCCATCGCCGACGAGTTGAGCGGTACCGCGCTGGTGTTGAACGCCTCCAACACCATGCGTGACGGCGTGTCCAAGGAAGCGTCCGATAAGTGGCGAGTCACCCAAACCACCAAGAAGCGCACCAGGACGATGCCCGTCGTATGGCCACTGGCCATCGTCACGCTGCTGCTGCTCGCATGCGAATTGGGGGCTTGGATAATTCAGTCGAGGAGTTTGCTATGACCAGAACAACCATGAAACCGCGTGCCTCGCTGACGGTTCGCATCGTTTTGGCCGTCATGGCGGCGTTGCTGGTCATGGCCGCCCTATGGGCCATAGTGAATCTCGCAGCCGTCAATAGCTACAACCAGGCCACGCAAAGCCTGCAGGAGAACATCTCGACCAGCAGAAAAGACGATGCCGATTGGGACAAGCTGCACACCAGGCAACAGCAGACGGACGCCCAATTCAACGAGGCATCAGCCATGAAGCCGCTGCTGCTGCCCCAAGTGCGCGAATCAATCGAGCATAACAGTCATGTTTCCAGCCAGCTTACGGATCACGCGTCCAAGAAGATCAAAGCCGAGCAGAGCGATCAGTCCGCTTCCACGGATTCAAACACCGCCGACGCTCAGGAATCGGGTAAATCAAGTCACAAGAACGACGAAAACCTATCCGACGAACAACGTCGGAAAATAGAGGAGCTATTGGCTCAGAACGCCCAATCCACGCAATCGGATCCCAATGACGATTCAGGTTCGGCTGCGAAAAAGAACCCAAGCACGTCATCCTCGCAGACCAAACCCTGGTAGGGGGCTTTTTCGAATATAGTTATCCACATGCCGTCGACGTGGTTTTCGTTGTTTTTCCAATAACGACACGCCGACGGTTTTTCATAGACTCGTTCTTTGACCACAAGCTCTGTTTTCCGATTGGCGTCAACGCCGAATGTGGTCAAATGGCTGCCATGAACGTTTCAAATGCTTTTCTTGGTGCCGCCCCAGGCGTCGCAGCCTTCAATTCGTTGGCATCCCTGTCGGGAATGTCCTGTCGTTGCCGAATTGGCGTGCGGACCACCCAAACATTGATCAATGCGAAACTTGTTACCGCGTCACGGCTTCTCGATGGACTTGATGCGGCAATAGCCTCCAACAGACTGGCCGACTGGACCGGCACCGCGGCCGAGGAATACCGCACCCGTCTCGATCGCATCGCACGGCAATCCGCTCTGCTACGTGATGATATGATCGCCACGTCACGTCTTCTCTGGTCGGCAGGTGCGGCATGAACCAACGAGTGACGGCCCGCATCGTTGGCGGAAAGAGATTCACCACCGCCGAATACCGGGAATACTTCAATGCTTCAAGAATCCTCAGAGACCAAGCGAATCGTCTTGGCACTTCCCGTAGATCCTTCATTGCCGCAGGCTATGAACTCAAAATCCACCCTCGCGCCACACCGCTCCTGTCCGCTTTGACCGGGGCAAGTCCACGGTGTACGGCGCAGGACCATATCGAATTGCCGTACCGGCAGCTGCTCGGACGTTGCGAAGCGCATGCCGAGGCCTTGCAATCCATGGCATCCCAGCTTAATGAGCTATCCTCATTGATCGCACAAACCCAATCCTTATACGCCCAAGCTGAGGAAGCCAGCAGGAAAGGGCTGAATATCATGTTACGCGGGCTTTTCATGTCATCACGGGAATCCGCGATTCTCGCCTTGACCGCCAGCGCACTGATGGGGGTAAGACGCAGTTACGCCAAAGAGGGGAAATTCAACAAATTCTATCTTGTGGAATCCACCGCATGGATGCAGGAAAGCTTCGTGAGCGTCCTCGGAGAGCATGCGAGCCGATTGAACATACAGGAACGGCCTTCAAAAGACACGTCCATCCTGGAATACATCACGAAAACCTTATTCATGGTCACCAAACCGGGAGCGGCTATAGCAGAGGGGCTTTCCGGCAAAGGCTCGGTCAATCGCGGTCTTAAGAAAATCGACAGACTGCTCATACCGTACTTCGACAAAGACCATGGAGACAATCTCTCCGTAACCCGTGTGTATCCGAAAACCAAAGTGGTCAGAGGCGGTACAAGCACGAAGGACGCCATCGCCGACCAACGGCGGCTGTCCGAAGGACCTCTCAACGGCGAACGTGAAAGCGGTCTGGAATACGGAACCATCGCATGCTGCAAGTACCGCAAAGCCAATGGCACATATGCTTGGAGGATCATCATTCCCGGGACCGACGGCAATCACGATTCGCCTATGGACTGGTACACCAATTTCGAGCTGATGAGTGCCGATGAGCGGCAGCGCGGAACCGCGGAAAGCCTCCGTTTCCTGGATGAGACCATGAAACAGGCCGGCATCCAGCCGGATGATCCCGTGGAAATCGTCGGCCATTCGCAGGGCGGCATCATCGCGGCAGCGGCGGCGACGGATTTCCAAGATAAATACGACATCCAACATATCGCCACGCTTGGCTCCCCGATAGCGAATTTCGAGATTCCCGAGAAAACACGGGTCACCGCCATCGAGATGGATGATGAAGGCATCGCGGCACTTGACGGGGAGGCTAACCCCCATACGGAGAACTGGCTCACCATACGATGCTCCGTCCATGAGGAGGATGCGCCGAAGAGGGCTTTTCCAGGAGCCGAAGTCAGTGATTCGTCTGGGGAGAAGAACTCCACGCACTACCCGAAATACCATGAAGCGGGATACCGGTACGCCTACGACACCGGAAGCAAATCCGTGCTGGACCATGACCGTCATTTCCAAGAGGTCGTGGAAGGCGAGCTGGAGGAGGTCCAGTATTATGAGGGACGCATCAGCAAATGACGGGACCAATGGTTCACGGCTGAACGTATGCTGTTGTCTATGAAGCTTACTGACATCTCCCCCGCAATCGCACTGACCCCTCTTGACGGCCGCTACCACAAGCAGACCGCTCCCCTTGTCGAATACATGAGCGAACCGGCGTTGAACCGCGAGCGCATGCGCGTCGAAGTCGAGTGGATGATTCTGCTTGCCAACGGTTTCGAGGGCAACGGCAATCAGACCATCGTTCCGGGTGTCAAGCCGCTCACCGATGATGAGCAGGCGTATCTGCGTTCCATTCCGGAGAATTTCGGAGCCGAAGGCATTGCCCAGCATGCCGCTTATGAGGCTAAGACCCACCATGATGTGAAGGCCGTGGAGTATTACATCGACGACCAGCTGGAGAAGGCCGCCGATGTGTTGGGTCATGACACCCAGCTGACCGGATTGAAGACTCTCGTGCATTTTGCCTGCACGTCCGAGGATATCAACAACCTGTCCATCGCCCGTTGCGTGAAGAACGGTGTGGAGCAGGTGTGGCTGCCCGCAGCCCAGGCCATTGTCGACCATCTGGCACAGAAGGCCGACGCCTACCGCGACAAGGCCATGCTGTCGCTGACCCATGGACAGCCTGCCACGCCGACCACGCTGGGCAAGGAACTGGCTGTTTATGTGTATCGTCTGAACCGTCAGCTCAACAAGGTCAAGGCCCAGGAATATCTCGGTAAGATCAATGGCGCGACCGGCACGTTCGGTGCGCATCTGGCCGCCTGCCCTGATGTTGACTGGGTGGCCGTCTCCCGCGAGTTCGTCACCAACCGTATGGGTCTGACGTGGAATCCGTTGACCACGCAGATCGAATCGCATGATTGGCAGGCTGAACTGTACGGTACCATCAGCCACACCAACCGTATCCTGCACAACCTGTGTGTGGACGTGTGGATGTACATCTCCCGTGGCGTGTTCGCGCAGGTACCGGTCAAGGGCGCGACCGGTTCCTCCACCATGCCGCACAAGGTCAATCCGATTCGTTTCGAGAACGCCGAAGCCAATCTGGAGATCTCCTGCTCGCTATTGGACACTTTGTCGGCGACGCTGGTCGAATCGCGTTGGCAGCGCGATCTGACCGACTCCACCACGCAGCGCAACATCGGCTCCGCGCTGGGCTATTCGCTGCTGGCGTTGAACAATCTGATGGGTGGTCTGAACTCCATCCATCCGAACGATGTTGCCATCCAGGCCGAGCTCGATTCCAATTGGGAGGTGCTCGGCGAGCCGATCCAGACCGCCATGC
>OGWT01000281.1_pt1 | contig 40690 bp, 38 predicted proteins | sample 1576101 | NCBI WGS metagenome assembly OGWT01 (sample SAMEA3541481, study PRJEB24748) | human gut metagenome | biome: human gut; feature: human-associated habitat; material: faeces | place: China | collected 2012 | reverse complement strand
TACGGGATTACCACACGCCCCTCAAACGTGCGCGTCTGCCGATTCCGCCACTCTCGCGTGACAACGTATTGAATTATATCAGAACTGTTTTATATTGTCAATAGGTTTTTTCAAAATTTCTAGTTTTTTCTTTAAATTTATTTTTGTGACCTTTTAAAGCACAATCCCCGCCTTAAAGACGGGGATTATGCTAAGTAACTGCTTCATTACAGTATAATACAGATAAGTCCGCTGCAGCCTTCGTTTATTACCTTTTCGAGTGTTTCCTGAATCTTCATTCTTGCATCTACAGGCATTCTGTAAAGCTTATTGTGAAGCCCCTCATTGACAAGCTCATGAAGTGATTTGCCGAAAATATTTGACTCCCATATCTTTGCAGGATTCTCCTCAAACTCCTGAAGGAGATACCTTACAAGCTCTTCTGACTGACTTTCAGAACCTACAATGGGTGCAACCTCAGTGGTGATATCCGCCTTCATCATGTGGAAGAGAGTTTACAAACAGAAGCTGTTGTACGTGTTCTTTTTATGATATACTCCTCGGAAGTATCTAAAAACTTTACAAAAACTTTCAGCCTGACAAAATTCCTGTCGGAAGTCTTATACACTTCAATGCGGTCAAGAAAACTCTTTATAAAAAAAGCATACGGTTCATCACTGAAATCCAGCGCATTAAATGCATAAGTCATCAGAGATTCTAAATCGCTTTTTATTCTATCCGTTTTCGTTTTTTCTTCAATCAGTCTGTTTCGCTTTTTTGTCAGTTCTCCTATCTCCTCATTAAATCTATTGTTCCTGCTTTCAAATTCTACCTCCGATATTCTTCCCCTTAAACTGAGTTCAAGAAGTTTATCCTTTAAAAGCAGAACATTTTCTATCTGTGACTCATATTCATTTATTACACTCTGGGATGTATCATCAGTCAGTGCTTCTCTATACACTTCCATAAGCTCTTTTGATATCTTTTCTTTATTGAGTTTCAAGGAAAGAAGAATCTGCCGCATAACTTCGTTAAGTTCCCATGTATAAATCAGCGGCATATCGCATCCCCTGAGCCCCTTTTTCTCATATTCACTGCACCGCCACAGCTCCTTTTCAAATTTTATACTGCCGTCAGCATTCTTCTTTTTGTACAGGCTTCTGTGATATTTTACATTATGCTCCATGCAAATAATTTTTCCGCTGTACAAATATTGGTTGTTATGTCCCTTTGAAAGAACGTCCCCACCCCTGCTTTTCATGAGATCATTTGCCTTTTCCCATAGCTCTTCACTGACAATTGCCGGAACATTCATTTCATCCTTATAACATTTCCACTGATCAGGTTCTACCTGTATTTTCGCACTGCTTCTGTAATCCACCTTATGGGTTTTATTTCCGCAGTAATATCCCTTATACTTTGGATTCGTAATTATGTTTCTGACTGTCCCATAAGAAAACTCTTTGCTGTCTCTCGTTTTATATCCGTTATCAAAAAGCCATGTACATATCCGTCTGCATCCGAAAAGATGATTCCCGTATAAATCAAAAATCTTTCGGACTATTTCTGCCTCCTCTTCTACTATCACAAGCTTTCCGTTATCCTTTTTATAACCCCAAATATTATTGTTTCCCAATACCACTCCGTTTTCGATACTCCGCTTAAATCCGAACCGCACACGCTCAGACAGCTTTCTTACCTCATCCTGGGCTATTGACGCCATAATCGTCAAACGAAGCTCTGCATCTGGCAGAAGTGTGTTTATATTATCGTTTTGAAAAAGCACCCCTACTCCGGCGCTCAGTAGCTCTCTCGTATACTGTATGCTGTCCAAAGTATCACGGGCAAATCGGCTTATCTCTTTGGTTATAATAAAATCAAACTCTCCCCTTTTGCCGTCCTCAATCATACGGTTGAAGCTTGTTCGGCGAGAGGTGCTTGTACCGGATATACCCTCATCCACATATCCCTTTACAAAAGTCCAGTTTTCGTTACTTCGTATCATTTTTTCGTAATAACCAACCTGTCCCGAAAGAGAATGAAGCTGTTCATCCTTTCCTGTCGATACCCTCGCATAATATGTAACCCTTAAAGGCAGATCGTATATATTTCCTCCGCTGCCAAGCTTCTGCCTTATTTCATACAAATTCACATTATCACCGCCTTTTTGACAACAGATATTTTTATGATTTATCCACTATGTAAGCCTTTGCTTTTTCGTAAAGCTCGGTGTTTATTTTTCCGCTGTTATAAAGCCACTGATTGATTTGAAGCTTAAGAGCCTTTTCAAATTCTGCCACATTTTTATTTTTGCTTTCGATTGTAATCATTTCCTTTCTTTTGATTTTTCATCCGTTCTATGTATACAAAAAAAGGTAATGAAATATGACCTAATGTTTTTAAAAATATATCCAGTATGAGCCATATTATCGCCCGAAAAGCAAATACTACCCTTTGAAAGGGTGAAAACAATGGATTTTTTATGGACAAAAGATATAGAACCAGTATCTTTTCCGGCAATAAACTCGGATATTGAAACCGACGTGATTGTAATAGGTGGCGGCATGGCGGGAATACTCTGCGCTATGAAGCTTCAGAAAGCCGGTGCAGACTATGTTCTCCTTGAAGGCAGAAAGATAGGTCACGGCATAACAAAGGGCACTACTGCCGTTTTAACAGCTCAGCACGATACACTCTATCAGGATATGATTAAAAAATTCGGCATGGAAAAATTGAGGCTCTACCTTGAGGCAAACCTTGAAGCAGTGGAAAAATTCCGCAATTTATCAAAGGATATTGATTGCGATTTTGAAGAGAAGCCCTCTATTATGTACTCCACCGACAACCGCAGCCTTATGGAACGTGAAGCCGAGGCGGTAAAATCTCTTGGATTTGATGCTCAGTTTACCACAGATATAAACCTGCCTGTAAAAATTGCAGGAGCGGTAATTTATCCCGGCATGGCGCAGTTTCATCCACTGAAATTTCTTTACTCAGCCGCTAAAAACTTAAATATATTTGAAAATACCTTTGTGAAGAAAATAGATGGAACTGACGCCATTACAGACAGAGTAAGAATAAGAGGTAAAAAAATCATCATCGCCACACACTTTCCATTTGTAAACAGCCATGGACTTTATTTTATGAAGCTGTACCAGAAACGCTCCTATGTTATTGCCTACGAAAACACGCAGCCTCTTAATATGACCGTAGAGGACATAGCCGAAAACGGATTTTATATGCGAAATTACAAAGATCTGCTGCTCATAGGCGGAGGAGATCACCGCACAGGAAAACAGGGAGGCGGATACAATGCTGTATCGGATTTTGCGAAAAAATATTTCCCGGACGCCAAAGAAAAATACCGCTGGTCAAATCAGGACTGCGTAAGCCTTGACGGTATCCCCTACATTGGGCAGTACAGTCCCGCTCTTCCAAACGTTTACACCGCCTGCGGATTTAACCTCTGGGGTATGACTACATCCGTGTATGCAGCGGAGATTCTGACGGATTTAGCGATGGGCAGGGAAAACAGATATTCGGAAGTTTTCAGTGCAAGCCGCAGCATAATTACAACTCAGCTTTTTTCAAACATCGGCAACACATTTATTGATTTCTGTATTCCTACAACCAAACGCTGCTCACATTTAGGCTGCGCTTTAAAATGGAATCCATTGGAGCACAGCTGGGATTGCCCCTGCCACGGCTCAAGATATGCTGAAAGCGGAGAACTCATTGACAATCCTGCTATGAAAGACATCAATATTTAAACCTCATCAAAAAGAAAAAAGACTGAAATGCTTTTGCACTTCGGTCTCTTTTCTTATCTAAGGTTAATTTGTCTTTTTTCTGAGTTTAAGCTCTATTTCCTTTTCCTCTGCTGCTTTTTTAAGCTCTTTACAGGCAATTTCCGCTCTTTCTTTTATTGGCATATTATCGAAATCAGGACTGTTTTTGATTTTTTCTTCAATACTCTTTACACTTTGCAAATCCAACAGGTTAACTCCCAAACAGAAAAGATTTTTACGGCGTCCATCGTTGCAGTTTAAAAGAAAAAATTCAAGCAACTTTTGCTTTTCTTTTTGTTCAATGTTATAAGCTTCTTCTCCTATTTTAAGTATCAGATCAAGGTTATTTTTTTGATTTTGATGAGTAACAAATGAATCCGCTTCATCTATATGCTCATATTTATCGCAGGGATATTTTGAACACTGACAGCAGTATTCCACATTTGCGTTCTCTAAACTGCATTTTGCTATTTTACAGGACTGGTTCCCCTCTCCACCTCCGCAGCCGGGACAGTAAGAACCTATATACATTGGACAAAGCAAACAGTTCAAACCACAAAGCGAAAGACACTGATTTTTCTGCTAAAACCTTTCATAACTGCACCTCAAAGTTTTTTTCCGCTCTTTTTTGACGATAAAATATAAAGGGGGATGGCAGAAAGCTGAGCAATTACTGAAATTGCCACCATGACGGGAATGCTTATATCGTACATGACACCTAAAAGCCAGCTTCCTAAGAACCAGAATACGCCAAAAGAGCACTCAAAAATTCCGTAGCCTGTGGCACGGCTTGTTTTAGGCACCATGTTTGTAACGGCTGCCTTTAAAATCGATTCCTGAGCTCCCATGCCGACTCCCCAAAGTGCTATTCCTACAATAACTGCGGGAACTGATTTACAGGAAAACACTAAAATCGGAAATGGTGCAGAAATAATGGTAGACAACACAAGGGATTTTACGCCCTTTTTATCGTACAGATAACCGAAGAACAACGCTGCTATGGCATCTACCAGCATCGCACCAGCGTATAAAAGAGGCAATGTTCCGCTGTTTACAAGAGAAGATGTTTCCGCAGCACTTGAAGCAAGAAAAGTATATGTACGTGAAACGTGCATTATAACGATCGAATAATCTATAAAGCCAAAGGCAAACAGACTTATTCCTGCAATGTAAAGGATAAATTCCTTTTTGAGCTTAAAAGGGATATACTCTTTGGGCTCAGGTTCAAAATGCTCCGGATTCGGGAACTTCTTCTTTGTAACAAAAAGCAGAATAATTGTTATAGCTCCCGGAATTGCGAGAAAAGCAAATGCGGTAGAATAAATTTCAAAGGTTGTTCCGTCGGTCTTAAAGAGCATTACAACATAAAGCAGCACAGGGCCTAAGAATGCACCTATCTGGTCAAGAAGCTCCTGTATGCCGAAGCTTTTGCCTATACCCTCCTGAGAGGCGGCAAAAGAAAGAATGGTATCCTTTGCGGGCTTTTTTATTGCCTTTCCCATACGCTGAACCACCAGCAGAGCACATGCCAATACCCAGCCGTGCTCCCCTACAAGTGCAAGAGCCGGAACAGCTATAATATCGAGAATATAACCCAGTATAGTCATGGGCCAATACTTTTTGGTTTTATCCGTAAGCTTTCCGAAAACATATCGCATTGAATATCCGATAAGCTCACCGAGACCAGAGACAAAACCTATAACTCCTGCGGAAGCTCCCAGCAGAGAAAGATAAACACCACGTACACTTGATGCTCCCTCATGGGTCATATCGGAAAAAAGACTGACTATTCCAAACAATAGCACAAACACCATAGCCTGAGACAGTTTCTTTTTGGAATCATTCTTTTTCATTTTGATTTTCCTCCCGTATAAGCCTGCTCATATTCGGAAAGCCTGCTTTGCTTTCCTCTTTACAGCGTCTGTAAAGGACATTGAGCAAATCGGCAAACTTTTCACGTTCCTCATCGCTCAGAGGCTCCGAAAGCCAACCGTAAAACAGTGTTTCAATATGGGCTTTTGAGTTTTTTAATTTCTCTGATTTTTCTGTTGCGTAAAGAAGCCTGCTTCGTGCGTCATTGGGATTAGGCTCTTTAATCAGATACCCCTTTGCTTCAAGGCTTGCCGCCTGCCTTGCCACTGCCGCTTTATCTATACCCAGTATCTTCTGGACGCCAGCCTGAGTAATTCCCGGATTTTTACGCACAGCATGAATAAAATCAAACTCAGAGGGGCCTACACCGTCCTCTTTTAACGTTCTCACAGTGAATTTACTTACTTCACGGGCGATTTTTGTTATCTTTCTTCTGGTTACATCCATGTTATCAGCTCCAATAAAGATGATGTATCAACTAAATAGATGATATATCATCTTTATTACGGTGTCAACAGTTGCCTGTAAAGAAATTTTACTGCAATTGACAAAATGGAAATTTAAGTATATTATATTAACATAAACCGCCCACAATAAGGCGGCGTGGATTTTAGGTATAAATTACTTTTCGCCACACAATTCTTTTGGATTGTGCGGCTTTTTTTATGAGCAGATTTTACGTAATTAAAGGAGTTTCCGATTAATGAACCAGACTTTTATGAAAGACAAGCCAATTTTGCCTCTTGTACTGTCAATGTCCCTGCCCATGGTGCTCTCTATGATGGTGACATCTCTGTACAACATAATTGACAGCTTCTTTGTTGCAAAGATAAGCGAGGATGCCATTACTGCGCTGTCGCTTATTTTCCCTATGCAGAATTTTATAAACGCTGTTACCATAGGCTTTGCCATAGGAATAAACGCAGTTATTTCCTATAATCTTGGAGCGAAGAATTTTGATAAAGCCAATATCGCCGCAACTCAGGGGCTGTTTTTAAATACCCTCCACGGCGTTATCCTTACAATCGGCTGCATAGCTTTTCTTCCCGCATTTTTAAAAATGTTCACGGAGGATGCGGCTGTAATTGACCTTGGTTTAAGATATTCATATATCGCTTTCAGTTTCGGGGTTATTATAGCTTTGGGAATGTCCTTTGAGAAAATTTTCCAGTCCGTAGGAAAAATGACTCTTACAATGATTGCGATGCTCTGCGGATGCATAGCAAATATCATACTCGACCCGATTCTTATTTTCGGAATAGGATTTTTCCCCGAAATGGGCATAGAAGGTGCGGCGCTGGCAACGGGCATAGGTCAGACTATAAGCCTTTTGATATACGTTGTCTTCTATATCTTCAAACCTCTTCATGTTAAAATAAGCCTTAAGTATTTTTCATTTGACAAAAACATCATCAAAAAGCTTTACACTATCGGCATTCCTGCATCGCTCAATATTGCACTGCCGTCACTGCTTGTATCCTCACTGAACGTTATCCTTTCCGTTTACTCACAGGCCTATGTGCTTGTACTGGGAGTTTATTACAAGCTTCAGACTTTCCTCTATCTTCCCGCAAACGGAATTGTTCAGGGTATACGTCCCTTAATAGGATATAATTACGGAGCCGGAGAGCACGCAAGGGTTAAAAAAATATATATGACCTCCCTTTCTCTTTCGACGGCAATCATGCTCCTTGGCACTGTTCTGTGCTGGGTTATCCCCGCTCAGCTCATAGGACTGTTTACTTCAAACGTCGATACAATCGCCATCGGCACAAGTGCGCTGAGAATTATCAGCCTTGGTTTTATTGTCTCAACCGTTTCTGTCATCTCTTCAGGGGCTCTGGAAGGCCTTGGAAAGGGAATGCCCTCATTGATTATCTCTTTAATGAGATATGCTGTTATAACGGTTCCAGCGGCCTATATTTTAGATCTCATATTCGGTGCCGTAGGTGTATGGCACTCCTTCTGGGTAGCGGAGCTTATAACTGCCGTAATTTCATATTTCATATATAAAAAATCTGTATCACATAGGGCAAAAGACCTGTAAAAATAAATAAAGTGAGAGCGGTCGGAAAATCCGGCCGCTCTTTTGTGTTAATAGAAATAAGCAAACTGCTAAACGTCAGAAAATTTAAAATGTATTGTTTTTCCTGTCTATAAAAGCAAGAATTTTATCTGCCAAAGTCCAGATTCCCAAAATAAGTCCTATAAGTATTACAAAGGGAATTGCAAGCACAGAAATGATTATTAGGGCAATATAGGCAATTACATTACTTACGCATTCGCTCACACTGATACTCCTTTCATATATGGGATTTGTGCTGCACATGGAATTTGACATATACTTTTTTAACCTCCTGACGCTTTTGTCATATTGTTTCTGATGTTTCAGGGCAGTATTCCGAAATAAGCTCTATACTGCCGCTGAAATTTTTATAATCAACCATAATATAATTTCCGCCGCTTGACATATCGAGTACTGTTTCAAAATATCCGTCTTCATCAGTTTGAAGCTCAGTTGCAACAGAGTTCATTCTTATTCGCACAGTGGCTTCTCCTGACTTTAAACCGATATGTCCGTGAATACGCACACGGCGCTTTTCAATAGAACCCCCGCCGAAAATTACATCCCTGCCCGTCTGTCCGTCGCACAGCGAACGGTATTCTCCGGTATACTCATCTTGGGCGTTGTTTCTTGTGCCGATAAGGGCTTCATCAGCAGTTATCTGAGAATTACCGATTTTCCCCGCAATGCTGTCAAGCTGGCTCATTACCGTTTCGGGACTTTCATAATTGAGTCGACATAAAGCAAAGGAAGATATCAGAATTACAACAGCAATAGCCGCTATGATTTTTTTCATTCATTTTCCTCCTTGGCTCCGCTTACTATGGAATAATAAGCTCCGGAGGTCAAACGGTAAACTATTACATAGAACAGTGCAAAGATAAGATAACAAGCTACTGTAACACCTATAAGAAGACCTGTATTGGTCAGGCTGAAAAGCATAAGCAGCTTTTTAATAAGCGGGAAAGCAAAGGCAAGGTGTATTCCCGCAGTTACAAGAGGCAGGAAGAATACCGTAAGGATCTGAGAGTTTATGCTCTTTCTTATCTCTTTCTTTGTCATGCCCACTTTCTGCATAATATCAAATCTTGACTGGTCTTCATATCCTTCGGAAACCTGCTTATAGTAAATAATAAGCACTGCGGCGAAAATAAAGACTATTCCCAAAAGCACACCCAGGAAGAAAAGTCCGCCGTAAAGGCCGTAGAATCCCGCTCTCTCCGCTGATACTCCTTCGCAGACAATATAGAACTCCTCATCCCCTGTTTCACTGACCACCTGCTTCTGAATTGCAAGCATTTCGTTTGAAAGGGTCTTTTCAAGCTCAATTTGTGTTTCATCATCTAAATCGAGGTCAAAGGCGTAGAACCATGAGTATTGTATAATCGGATCACCGTTATTGTCCTTATATGCCTTAATCGGTTCTATTTTTTCATTGAAATCAGACACGAAAATGCACATACTGGGGAATATCTGCATTGCGTCAACACCGTTGTCTACAAAATCTGTAACCTTTTCCTTTATTCTGAGAGGATCGCTGTTACCGATAGCGATAGTAGAATTATCGTACTGTCCCATCTTGGTTGTGTATATAATCGCTTCGTCTTCATCGAGAGTTACATTTTTACCCATTAAGCGGTTGTAGTCCTCAACAGGCACTATGAATATCTGCCAGACATCAGAAAGCTCCGTCAAATTATTTACACCAATGTCGATAACACCGTCTGCAACATCGTATCCCGCAATAGCAGCTACACGATAATCGAGAAGATTCTGAGGTTCCGCCCCCAGCTTAGCTGTTTCTTCAGTGGCAACAGAGCGAATTTTGTAGAGTGTCTCCGGACCGATTTCAGAATAATCTTTTACATTAGCCTGAATATTAATGTGTCTCGGATATCTTGTGCGAAGGCTGTCCTCAGTGCCCGAATAAAGGCATACGGTAGAGGATACCATAACGAGAACCATAGTACACAGAATACAGATTGAAGCAAGTCCTGCGCCGTTTCTCTTCATACGATAAATCATTGAGGAAACAGAAACGAAATGATTTGTTTTGTAATAATACTTTTTATTTTTTTGGAGTATTTTGCAAAGGGCAACAGAACCTGCTACAAAAAGCAGATAAGTTCCGATAATTACCATTACAACCGCTACAAAGAACCATGTAAGAGCAGTTACGGGGTCTTCAATGGTAACTGCAAGGTAATAGGCTCCGCCTAAGATAACGGCTCCTGCCAGAGCTAAAAGCCAGTTTGCCTTTGGGGGCTTCTCGCCGGCATTTTCACTGTGAAGAAGTTCGATTGGATTGGTAAGATGAATCTGACGAAGGGTATTAATGAAAATAAGAAGAAATATTCCCGCAAAAAGAAGCGCTGTCTGCCATATTGAAGAAAATTTTACAGTCATTCCGAACTCAGCAGTACCCTGAAGCATTTTAATGAGACAGAGTTCTGCAAGCTTTGAAAAAACAACGCCTGAAAGAATTCCGCACACTATTGAGATAACTGCAATAAACAAACTTTCCCACATGAGGACTACGGCAAGATTCTTTTTGCCCATGCCAAGGATATTATAAAGACCGAATTCCTTTTTTCTTCTTCTGAGAAGAAAGGAGTTTGTATAGAACAGGAAAATCAGAGAGAAAACACTCATTACTCCGAAGCCCATACCGAGGAATCCCTGAATTTCGTTTCCGCCACGCATACTTCTGATTGTTTCGCTGTAGGTTAAATAGGAAATGATATACGTCATCATAACCATACCGATGCAGGTTAAGATGTATGGGGTATAAAGCTTTTTGTTTTTCTTTATTCCCGTATAGGCGAGCTTTTCGTAAAATCCTCTTTTCATTTGCGCTCACCGCCTGTTGCCAGAAGAGTAAGAGTATCTGAAATTTTCTGATAGAACTCGTTTTCGGTGCTGTCACCTTTATAAATCTGATGGAATACTTCTCCGTCCTTTATGAACAGCACGCGTCCCGCATGACTTGCAGCCTTTACCGAGTGAGTAACCATGAGCACTGTCTGTCCTGCTGCATTGATTTTTCCGAAAAGTCCTAAAAGTTCATCGGTAGCCTTGGAGTCAAGTGCTCCAGTAGGCTCATCGGCAAGGACAAGGCGTGGATTTGTTATAAGAGCTCTTGCAACAGCTGCACGCTGCTTTTGTCCGCCTGATACCTCATAAGGGTATTTTTTAAGAAGAGATGTTATTCCGAGAGTTTCCGCTATGGGCTTTATTCTCTCTTTCATCTCATTTGGATTCTTTCCCGCAAGAACAAGGGGAAGATATATATTATCCTCAAGGGAGAATGTATCGAGAAGATTAAAATCCTGAAAAACAAAGCCTAAATTATCACGACGGAAAGCTGCAATTTCAGATTCCTTGATTTTTGACAAATCCTGTCCGTCAAGTCTTACGCTGCCTCCTGTGGGTTTATCAAGAGCTGCAAGAATATTAAGAAGGGTTGTTTTACCTGAACCCGATTCACCCATTATGGCTACATACTCTCCCTCTTCAACTCTGAAGGATACATTTTTCAAAGCCTCTACTTTGCTTCCGCCAAAACGGGTTGTATATGTCTTTTTAAGTGCGTCTACTTCCAAAATACTCATAGACTTTTGCCTCCTTTTCTTTTTTGCAGCCTTATTGTAACAAAAAAGGGAAAGTCGCCTCCATAGATTCGGCTTACATTTCCCCTCTTATTTCTTACACTTTTGTAAGATGATTATTCTGTTTTAAGTTCCTCTTTGTTTAAATTTATTCTTATAACAGTTCCCATGTCCGGCGATGAATCTGCTGTTATACTGTTGCCGAGATTGTCACAAATACACTTACAGAGATAAAGCCCAAGTCCGCTGGCCTTTTTATCGCTGCGTCCGTTATAGCCTGTGTATCCCTTTTCAAAAATTCTTGGCAGATCCTCAGAAGCTATTCCTATGCCTGTATCCCCGATATAGAGTGTTTTTTCATTTTCAAGGTCGATTGTGACCTTTCCCTCCGACGGAGTGTATTTAACGGCATTGGATAAAAGCTGCTCAATTACAAAGGAAAGCCATTTTTCATCGGTGAGCACCTTTACATTAAGGGGCTCGTATTGAAGTTTGATCTTTTTACGTATAAACTGCGATGCAAACTTTTTAACGCATCCCTTTACAATTTCATCAAGGTCATATTCTCTGAAAATATAGTCAGTGGAATCGGAGCCCATTCTCAAAAACGTAAGCACCATTTCTACATACTGCTCAATTCTGAAAAGATCCTCAGAAATCTGCCTTGCCGTATCTGAGTCCTCATTTTGAAGAGTAAGACGCATAGAGGCAATAGGCGTTTTAATCTGATGCACCCAGGTTGTATAATAATCAACCGTATCCTGATAGCGTATATCCGCCTTTGTCTCAAGCTCCTTTATCTCTTCCCTCAAGGACTCAATTATATTCTGATAGTCTATATCATCCTGGGTTTCCAAAGCGGGAAACCGCTCCATTAAAGCGGAATTTAATTTCTCTATTTCTGTAAGCCGCTTATGCTTACTGTATGCCTTTTTATAATCAAGAAACAAAATTATTCCGCCTATTATCACACATATAAGCATAGGATAGAGTACGGCTTTTAAAGGCAGGCTGTAAAGGAAAAAAACTCCGCCGAAAACTATAACAAACAGAAAAAATACTAAAAGTGATTTTTTCCTTTTTCCTAAATACATAAACAGAAATTTCATTTTAAGCTCCTTTATTCAATCATGTAGCCTACTCCGAATTTTGTTGTGATAAAATCTTTAAGTTCCGAAGAATCAAGTTTCTTTCTTAGCCTGTTTACGTTTACTGTCAAGGTATTCTCATCTACAAAGCTATCCGTTTCCCAAAGCTTTTCCATAAGCTTTTCACGGCTTACGATTTTCCCCTTATTCTCCATTAAAGCAAGCAATATACGGTATTCGTTTTTTGTAAGGGAGATTTTTTCATCATTATAGGTAAGGGTATTATCTCCCGTATTAAGCACAGCTCCCCTGTGCTCGAGAATGGGAACAGATGAGGCGAAATCATAGGTACGGCGGAGCATCGCCTGAATTTTTGCCATAAGTACGCTCTGGTCAAAGGGCTTTGCTATAAAGTCATCAGCGCCCATATTCATTGCCATAACGATATTCATATTATCGGAAGCGGAGGAAATAAACACAATAGGCACTTTCGACACTTTTCGTATTTCACTGCACCAGTGATAGCCGTTAAAAAAGGGCAAGGTGATATCAAGGAGCACTAAATGTGGGTCGTATTCGGAAAACTCAGAAAGGACGTTTCTAAAATTCTGAACGCACTTTGCGCTTAAATTCCACATCTGCGCCTGCTTTTTTATGGCTCCCGCAATTCCAGGGTCGTCTTCAACTATCAAAATTCTATATGTCATTTATATTCCTTCTTTTTAAGCCCGTTTAAAACAACGGGTATAATGTGATTGCTCTTTTTAATTTTTATATCACAAACGGGGCATAAATACAACACTTAGTATTTCTATAATTGCATAAGAGTTTTCAGAAAAGTTATTTGAAAATTCTTATTTTACCTGTCAGTGTGAAAATTCAGATTTTAGGCTAATATAACCAATGATATTTCTCAAGCAAAAATTTAAGACATTGTGATTTGTTATAATACATAAATATTTTTAATATATCATTTAATTATTTACAATTATAACAATTAATGATACAATTCAGCCATACCGATGGAAAATCATATACTGACACATGGGATTAAGCCAAATAAATTTGAGGAGGAGCATAATATGGATGAAGAAAAAATAAAAGAACTTTTGGAGCTTATGCAAAAGCAGCTTATTGAATCCCGCATCGCTAACAGCAGACTACGCACCGTTATAGGTCTGCTCTCAGCATTTATAGTGCTGATTATTATATTGTTTTACTTTTTTCTCTGTGTTTCTCCATGGTGACAGGTCTATAAAAAGCGTAACAAAAACGATGCAGCCCATTTCAGTGGGTTACATCGTTTTATTTTTACAAATTATTTGAAAACTTTCTTGCTTAAGACAAGGATGCAAAAACAGTTTCTGTTTGTAACAATCAATGTGTATTGACGGAGCCGAAGCACAAAGCCTTACACCGTACCTGCCGCCCTGACGCATGATTTCAGGTTCTTCAAGGGAAAGCTCCTCAAGAGTCGGCATCACAATTCCGTAACCGGTCGCCTCTACCTCATCAAGGGCTCCCTTTATTCGATCGTAGGATTTTTTCATCTCGGCAAGCTCGCACATACAGCTCATAAGATGCTGCTCATTTTCAATTTCAAAGCCCGTTGTTTCCGCAAGGACTTTAAAGAAAAGCTCCTGGTTCATAACGGCATTTATCCTTGTGCTGCCGCTTGCCAAATCCATATTACTGATTGACGCATTTTCAATATACTCACAGGAACATAAATCTCCGGCAAGTAAATTTACTTCTCTGATATGGGTTATATCCTTTGCCGCTTCTTCCACTGCCTTACATACTGCGCTTCTGAGCCAGTGGTCAGGTTTCAGTGAAGTTATCCAGCGGGGAAGGTCAATTGAAATTTCCTTTACGGGGAATTCAAAAAGCACCTGTGAAAGTATCTGACGGATTTCCTCTTCATCCAGCTCGAGGCAGTTGACGGGCACTACTGGAACGGCGTATTTATCCATAAGCTTTGCGGCAAGTGCATGGGCGTTGTTGGTATTGGGATACATACAGTTTAAAAGCACGATAAAGGGTTTATCTATCTCTTTAAGTTCTCCTATTACCCGCTCCTCTGCCTCTTCGTACTCATCACGGGGAATATCGCTTATACTGCCGTCGGTAGTGATTACAAGGCCTATGGTGGAGTGCTCGGAAATTACCTTTCGTGTACCTATTTCTGCCGCCATATTAAAGGGAATCTCCTGTTCATACCATGGGGTCTGAACCATTCTCGGCTGCTCTCCCTCAACATATCCAAGTGAGCTCGGAACTATGTAGCCTACACAGTCAATCATTCTCACTTTAAGCTTTGCTTCTCCCGGAAGCGAAATCTCCACTGCATCCTCCGGGATAAATTTAGGTTCTGTGGTCATAATCGTACGTCCCGCCGCCGACTGAGGCAATTCATCAGTTGCACGTTCACGCTGATAATCCCCCTCAATATTGGGCAGAACAAGGGTATCCATAAACCGCTTTATAAATGTGGATTTTCCCGTGCGTACAGGTCCCACGACTCCTATATAAATATCGCCCTGGGTCCTTTCGGCAATATCTTTATAAATGCTGCGTTCTTCCATTTCTTCTCCTCCTAAATAAAACGGATTATTTTTTATACGCTCGGAATAAGCAGCATTCTTCTACTGCCTATCGTTTCACTGTCCAAACCGTTTTCATTCATCACAGCCTCAACGGTCGTATTGTATCTTCTGGCTATGTTCCAAACGGATTCTCCCTGCTCGGAATAATAAATTGTCAGCGCCGCCGCTGTATTCTGCCTTGCCTTGCTCTCATCAACGGCTATACTGCTGATTATTCTATCCTCATTCACTTCGTAAAGCTCTGCGCTGATGTTTATTTCCGCCTTTATCTCAATTTTGCCTGAGCCGCCCCCTGATGCCACACAATCTCCGGGATATACCCACGGTTCGCATCTTCCGTTTGTTCCGCTCATGGACACATCACGCTCATATTCGTAATCGAGGGCCTTTTCCGCCATACAGGGCTGTGAATCTGCACTCTGATAAAGAACGCATACACTGAGGCTTCCGCTTATTTTAACCTTGCCCGATACAATGAAAGCCTTTTCGGTGACTCCCGTACACCATACGTCGATTATTTCTGAAACTGCTTCCGGTGCTTCAATGGTTCCACGGCAAAGGCAGATGTCACTGAAAGAGCCGGCAAGTGTTTCAAGACTCATCATCTGCTTTTCGCAATCGGCTTCATATTCCGTTGAATATGCATCGCACACCGTTTCAAGCTCTTTTTCGCAGCTTGCTGTCACAAAGGCCGACACTCTCGCTGTGATATCCATAAGCTTCATTTCGCTGGCTGAATCAGCCTTTGGAACCACCTCAAAAGAGCATACATCAAGATGCACGCAGTTATTGCTGTTTTCGTCTATGCCCTCAGCTTCGATAATCTGGCTTATGGGCATTGTATGCTCTACACAGCACACTCCGCCGTCCTCGGTGCAGTAAGTAATCTTTGCCCAGACCTCTCCTTTAAGGAGAATCTTATTGGTAATGGCTTTGACTTCGCTTACCCTTGCACAGGCTCTCGTATTGAGAATACGCATAACTGCCGGTGAATCCTCATCAAGCTCCTTTACCTCATTTAAAACAAACATCTTTTCAAGACGGCATATGGTATCGCTTACTTTCATGTTTTTCTTTTTAAGCTGCACCCCTCCTCCCTTTACGCCGCAGAGTATTTCCTGCTTCTTTACTGCGGTTACCATAAAGGAAATAGCAATACAGCCGTGAATATCCGCACGACGCTGATTTACTGCACGGCAGTTGCAATACTGAGTGGATGCAACGGCACGCACACATACATTTTCCGAAAGTCCGCTTACATTTACCGATTTTGAAAAGGGTACGGTCTGCTCGTAACAACTTATTTTTCCGCTGTCACTTACATAGATAATCCTGACTACCGCTGTGCCCTCCGATGTTACCCTATCTCCTGACGCTCCTGCCGAAGCTATACCGGGAGTGATGGTACACCGGAGTATACGCATAATATCGGGGCAGTAATCGGGCAGAGTAACGTCGCAGTCCACGGGCTGCTCGACGCTTCCCTCATAGACAATCTCGCTGCGGTTAATCCCCTGCTTTTCCATATTAAAATCCATAAGGCTACCTCTCCTTCTTTTTGTTGGTATCTATAAAAGATATATTAGTCCCCTGTCCCGGTTATGAATATTTTTTGATTTTACCTGCTGCTTATAGTTAAAAATATGTTTCAGGAGAGAAGATGGCAGCAAAACACCTTTATATATAAAGGAAATGATGAAAGACTTATCTTAATTACTGCTAAACTAAATTTATAATTTTATATTTCGGCAAAAAATAAAGCCGCCGGGATTATTCCGGCAGCTCATTCTTTTTAAGCTGTTTTAAGCTGAGTATTTTATTTACTGTTTTTTGTACGGCTTTTTGCTGGAAAGACATTTCTTCTTTCTCTTCATCATCGGCTTTGATCATTCCGAATCCTATTCCAAGAACATTACCTGACAGCAGCCACTTCTTTGCCGCACGGCGCAGTGAGGTATCCTCAGGATAAAACTCAATATCACCTATACATTTAGGATGAAATATCCGCTCAATAGCCTGAGACTGGTCAATATCCCATGAAACAATGTTCCACAGAGACTGGAATTTCATAATATTGGATTCAGGAGGCAAAACCGCTCTGTTTCCCGGATATAAAAGCCATGACTCGCAGATATATCCGCAATATTTGTAGTTGGGAAAAAATTCTGCGAAAAACTCTTTTGACTTTCTGAAAGAATCTACACATTCCTCATAATCAAGTTTTTCACCCTGCGGAATGTGAACATAAAGACAGCGTTTTCCCTGCTTTATTGGAGCTTCTCTGATATGAGTTCTTTCGGTATAATCGGGAAATCTTGTTCTGTACAGCTGAAACTGAAGTCTGCCGAGTCTGAAAAGAGTGGCATTAAGATGATGACAAATCCAGTCCACCGCACCAAAACCGGGATATCCGAACTTTTTCTTGAAATTTTCTGCCCATATAGTGATGTCACTCATAGTGTCGTAAAAAACTTCATCGGGTATACCTTTTTCCCTGTAAATACCGTATGTTCGCTCACAGCATGCAATAACGCATGCCAAACACAGAGCCGCTCCCTGCCGGTAATTGCGTTCATGCTCGGAGGCTGAATGCAAAACAGCATTTATAGGCAGCATACTGCATTTTTTTACAACTGCGGCAACTTTGGCAAATTCAAGATTCAAAGTACTGATAACACTCTGGGTTTCTTCTTTGCCAAGGTTTATTCTTTTGCATAAATCAAGCAAAAAGTTTTTATCCATATTACTCTCTTACCATTCTGAGAATTGAACCCGCCTCAATCTCGGTGGGACATTTTATAAGCACATCCATCATGGGGTGCGGGGCATCCTCAATAGGTTCAAAATCTTTATTGAATATCTCGTCGGCTTTAATGGAAAAAGGAGCTTTTCCCTTTTGCAGTACCTCAAGGGTATCGCCGGCATAAAATTTATTTCTCTGTGAAACTGTGAGAATACCGTCTTTCCATTCCTTTGCAATGGCTATAACATCCCAGTTTCTTACATAAACGCCCTCACCATAGATATTTGCATTTTCATGGGGACTGTTAAAATAAAAGCCTGTACAGTACTGACGGTGACTCATTTTTTCCATTTCCTCAACAATCCATGGTGAGGGTTTAAAATCCGCTGAGGGATTCTTCATAAACTCGTCAACAGCGCATCTGTATGCGTTGGTAGCAACGGCTGTATAATAAGCAGATTTTGCTCTACCCTCAATTTTAAAGCTTGTAATTCCTGCGGAAACAAGCTCCGGAATATGCTCTATCATGCACATATCCTGAGAGTTAAGTATATAGGTTCCTGTTTCATCCTCATCGATGGGGAAGAATCTGCCGGGACGTTTTTCCTCAACAAGATTGTATTTCCAGCGGCAGGGCTGGGCACATTCGCCACGGTTTGCATCTCTGCCTATAAGATAGTTTGATAAAAGGCATCTGCCTGAAAAAGAAACGCACATTGCTCCGTGTACAAAACATTCTATATCAAGGTCAGGACTTGTCTTTGCACGGATTTCGGCAATTTCATCAATGGAAAGCTCACGGGCAGTTACTACCCTTTTTGCACCTAAATTATAAAAGAAATTTGCCGTTTCGTAATTGACTATTCCTGCCTGAGTGGAAATATGCACTTCGGTCTTAGGAGCATACTTCTTTGCGTACTGCAATACACCCATATCGGCAATTATAAAGGCGTCTACTGCGCAGTCTTCGGCGAACTCCAGAAACTCAGGAAGCTTTTTAAATTCATCGTTTCTCGGCAAAGTATTGCATGTAAGGTAAAACTTTGCACCTGCCTTATGGGCTGCTGCAACTGCATCTTTAAGTACATCCTCACCGAAATTCTTAGGCGATGCACGCATTCCGAAAGCCGTTCCTCCGGCATATACGGCATCTGCTCCGAAGCTCAGAGCAGCCTGAAGTCTTTCCATATCTCCCGCAGGCGCAAGAACCTCGGGTTTTACAAAATTCTCAAAATTTGTCGCCATTTTTCTTTTAATCCTTCCACGGCAAATTATTCGTCTGTTGCTCCTGAATAAACCTTTTTCAGATTTGCATTGTGCTCAGTTTCATTTCTTCCTAAATAAATTTTTCCTTTTGAATCATGGCAGAAGAAATAGTAATCAGACTTTTCAGGGTTCAGAGCAGCGTCTATTGCTGCTAATCCCGGACTACAAATAGGACCGTTGGGAAGTCCTTCAGTACCGTAAGCACTGTATCCTTGAAACAGCTCATTGGCACGAGCTGTACTTGAATTGGGAAGAATCTCTCTCTGATAATATATGTCAACAGCCTCACATCCAAGGTGCGGGAAACTGTTTGAATTAAGCCTGTTATGAATAATTGAAGAAACTATATACATCTGCTCATTATTAGCAGCCTCACGCTGGATAATGGAAGCAATGGTAAGAACTTCGTCCATAGTAAGACCGAGTTCTTTTGCTCTTGCAACATTTTCATCTGTCATTACATTTTCCTGGAAAGCATCAAAAAACTTCTTTACAACACTGGAAGGAGCTTCGCCTACATAGAAGTTATACTGTGCCGGGAAGAGATAACCTTCAAATTTCCTATATCTGTCATTGCTCTCCATAGGAGTCTTTAAAAACTCATAGTTAAACTGTGTCTCTTCAAGTGTTTTGAGGAATAAATCAGCGCTGCATACTTCATATTCTTCAAGTCTCTGGGCAATCTGAGAAATTGTCCAGCCCTCCGGGAAAGTTACATTGACAGTTTCTGCTCCTGCTTTTTCCTCTTTAGTGGCAAGCAGCATTCCCTCAAGACCCATTTTCGCATTTACCTGATGAATGCCGTTAAGATATTCATTCTCATATCCCATAAAGAAAGCATAAACTCTGCAGAAAACAGTATGTTTAATAAGCCCCTCCTTATGTAAAACTTTAATTACGTCACCGGTTGTTGCATTTTCCGGCACTGTTATAGTGACCATTTCGTTTGAATTTCTTATGGCAAATATGTCATTAAAGCATGAGAGTGAATAAACTGAAAGAAGCGTTGCAGCAATAAGTATTAAGCCTATATATGTTGCAGTATACGCCACTGTGTTCTTCTTAAGAATACGATAATATGAGCGAAGTTTTTCTTTAAAAGAACTGGGTGTCTTTTGCTTTTCAACTGGCTTTTTAGGCGGCTGCTCCTGTTTTTTTTCTTTTGGAGCATACGCAGCAAAGTAAATTCCCTTATCATGTGAAACCGGTTCAGCTTCGTCGGGAATTTCTGTATCAGCATCGAAATTCAGAGAAAAGTTCTTAACCTTTTCCTGTCTGTTCGCCGGAATTCCTTCAGAATTCTCATCCTTATGTTCTTTCAAATATTCTCCGCTGTAATTGTTCAGCAAATCGCTGTACTCTTTTTCGTCCTGTCTTTTATTTTCGTCGCTCATGGCAAAACCTCCTGGCGTGTAGAAATTACCCTTTTTTCGGTAACTATTAAATCAACAGATTCATCATACTTCCCTCTGGGAAGCTCAGGTACAATAAATTCATTATAACATATTCCCGCAGTTTTTCCACAAAAATTCACAAGAAATCTGTCATAATATCCTTTTCCGTACCCAAGACGATAGCCTTTTCGGTCAAATGCCAAAGCCGGAACTATGCAGAATCCGCCGGAATAATCAGTATAAACCTCACAGGAAGCCTTTGGTTCAAGTACTCCGAATGCTCCCTCTTCCAAATCATCCAAAGAGTTTATGAGACAAAACTCCATATTTCTTGTGCCGTATATACACCGTGGCACCGCTACCTTTTTACCGTCTTTCAGTGCTTCTTCAATAAATCTCTTTGTATCTGCCTCCTGATCCAAAGAAACATAGGTGAATATAACGCTGCTTTCTCGGTAAATCCAAAGGTGCCTAAGCCGCTCGCAAATTTTTGCATCACGCTTTTCACGCTCTGTAATATCGAGAGCCTGTCGTCTCTCCTTTATCTCACTGCGCAGTTTCTTCTTTAAAGGTCGGATATCGCTGCCGCTTACATGCATTGAAGTGACTCCTTTATCTTTGCAGCAGTATCTCTGCCTATATATTCTGCGGCGATTTCCATACCGAAATCGATTGCAACACCCGCTCCGGCGGCAGTGATTATCTTTCCGTCACGGCATACCTTTGAACGGGAAATTTCTGCTCCATAAAGTTCGCTTTCAAAGCCCGGAAAACAAATGGCCTCCTTGCCGTCCAAAAGTCCTTTGTGTCCGAGAATTGACGGCGCAGCACAGATTGCACAAAGAAGTCTTCCCTCATCATCGGCCTCATCAATTAAATTCTGCACAGTCTGAGATCTTTCAAGATTAAGCGTACCGGGCATTCCTCCGGGAAGAACAACTGCATCATCCTTACCGATGTTTTCGATTTCCTCTGCCAAGCAGTCGCAGGCAACGGTTATGGAATGAGAACCGATAGCCTCAAGGCCATTGACTCCAGCCATTGTTACAGGAAGCTCTGCTCTGCGAAGAAAATCTACTGTTGCAAGGGCTTCAATTTCTTCAAATCCGTCAGCGAGTAAAACATAAATCATAATTAACTCTCCTTTAACCTAATGTAAGACCTAAATAGGCGTTTTTATCTGAATTCTCCAAAGCTTTTTGAGCCTCGGAATTTAAGGGTACTGCCATGCCGGTATTAATTAAAACATCATTTTCTGAAATTTCTGTACATCCATGACAGACGGGAACAGCAATTTGTGCGCTGCTTACATTCTCTTCTTTACATACGCTTAAAGCAAAATCAAGAGTTTTCTCTGCGTTTTCTCCTATTAGCTCTTTAAAAATAATATGGTCATCTTCTTTAAAATAAATACCATAGCATTCTTCTGTACTTACGGTTTTTCCGCTCGTATAATCATTTTCATATACGGCATAGCGGAAATATTTTTCATCCCATAAAACTCCGTCAGCCTTTTTAACTGCCGCATTTCTCAAAGTAAGCATTTTTTCAAAATCATTTTCGGAAAAATTCGCCGCATATTCATCTTCACTCTTTAAATTCAAAGAGATTTTTTGTGATTTAAAGCACCCTTTAAATCCGAAGCGTCCGTAATAATCGTAAAGGCTTTTTTCCGCAGGAGAAAGTATTATAAAATCAAAAGCCTTCTCTGCGGCGTATGATTTTGAAAACTCCAGCATTTTTCCCATAATCCCTTTGCCTCTGTATTGTGGCAGGGTTGCGGCGGCGTAAAGATAGAAAGACGGATGATTTTTTCCCCTTATACTGAAATCACATCTGAAAAGAAAAAACATCGAAAGAGCTTTTCCGTCCTCTTCATATACAACAGTCAGAGCTTCTTTAAACTGATGCTCCATAAACATATCTATATATTCTTTGCTGTCGCCAAAGCTTATATGCCAGATTTCTCTTAATCCCGGTATATCTTTTTCATCTGCAAACCTTATCAAAATTACTGCACCTCCGCAGTATATTTTTCAAGAAGGATATCAGGCTGATAGGAAAGCTTTGCCTTTCGCAGTCCCTCTTCGCCTAAATCCTCCTCACGGTTTACATATTTATATGAGCAGATTGTATTTTTGGCAAACTCTCTGTTGATAATAGGATAAGCTCCCCTGACATCTCCGAAAGCTTTTTCAATATGGGTACAGAAAACTTCGCTGTTTGTTTCTTCTCCTATTGTATATGCCACTACGCTGTCATTGGCTGTGATGAAGCCGCCAACCAATCCCAAATCAAAAAAGTTTTCAAAAGCTATGGATATTGCCTTTTGCTCATTGGAAAGATCTCTGGGATTGCGCTCCAAATTCTCCTTCTCCCAGCGTCTGTTCATATCGATGCAAAGGTCGATGTTGGATTTATCTATTTCGTGATACTTCCACTGGGGAAAATCCTTTTCAAAGGCTGCAATATGATTGCGCTTTCCGTGGAATTTCTTGCCCTTTAACTGAGCGAGCTTTTCCGTAAGATAAATATAATCACAGCTTCCTCTGTGCATGGTAAAGGTAAATTTACCCGGGAAAAGCTTTTCGAGAGCGTCCATGGACTTTTCAGTAACTCCGAATATTTTAAGCTTCTGTCCTAAAGAAGCAGCATAGTTTTCCATTTCATAAATGATCTTTTTGAGATCTCCGTCCCCTGCCGGAAAAGCAAACATAATCTGATCTCCATGAGAACAGGTTACAAGGAAATCTTCAAACCGTGCAATTTTGTTTTTGTAGACCTCATGCCACATCATTATATTGCCGAAAGTATATTCACATCCGTAAAAAGATGATGATTTTAAAATCTTACCTGCCCAAAGCTTGTCCTCTAATACCGGATTTCTGAATTCAAGCATATTTTATAGTATCTCCTTTTTTACAACTTCAAATATTTCGTCCGCAATTTCCTCTATACTCTTTACCCTTTCTCCCTCAGTGCAATTTATAACATTCCATGAAAGCTTATCCGCCGCATAAAAAGCTGCCTTGCGGCACTTTTTTAAATATTCTATATCAGCTTCATGGACATCCTTTTTCTTTTCGTCTCCGTTATATCTCTCAGACATAAGCTTCTGCGAAACTTCTATTGGCATATCAAGAAAAATTACAGCCGTCGGTTTTGGTATTCCCATTTTTACATATTCATAATCCTCGAGCCACGAGAGATATTCATCCCACTGCTCCTCAGGAAGCTTTACCATTTGATGAACCGCATTTGAAGTGGCGTAGCGATCTGCAAGAATTACGCTTCCGTTTAAATAATCCTCTCCCCAAACCTGCTTGAAACTTGCAAAGCGGTCAACGGCATAAAAGGATGATGCTGCGTATGCATTTACATCGTCGGCCTTTTTGCCAAACTCACCATTCAAATACATATTGACAAGCGAACAGGAGGGGCTGGAATAATTCGGCAGCTTTATCCTTTTATAAGCAGCACCCACATCATCCAGCTTTTGAGTAAGACACTGCATCTGTGTGCTCTTTCCGCTTCCGTCAAGTCCTTCTATTACAATCAGCTTTCCTGACATCTCAATCATTCTCCAATTCTTTTTATAATAAAATTGACATTATATTTTATCAAATTTTTACTTTATTTGCAAATACAGGTATAAAAATAACGCCGGAGTTTAAAATTAGTTTCTATAAGAAAGTCTAAAAAGAGACAGAGTGCAAAACTCTGTCTCTTTTTTTAATATATTTATTTTTTCTGATGACAGCCATAATTATTTCTCATATCAAAAAACAACTGAATAAGGCTTTTATAATAGGGAATAAAAGTGCCGTCATCTAGTTTTTGAAGTATTTCATCCAACGTTGCCCACTTAACCTGTTGTACTTCCTCATACTGCAAAACCAAATCTTTAACATCAAGGTCTCTTTCAATAAGGTAAACATCATCAAATCCGGAATCAAAATTTATTGTTAAATGCGGCTGAACATTTTGAAGATTAATTTTGAGTCCTATTTCTTCAAAGATTTCCCTTTCAGCAGCTGTTTGACTCGTTTCTCCGGCTATTGCACTTCCGCCGACAGTTATATCCCACATATTTGACCATCCGGATTTAAAAGGCTGCCTCTGCTGAATTAGCATTTCACCTTTTGAATTAAAAATGCAGGCATGCACCACCAAGCGGTAAGCGTCTTTTTCCGCTTTTTCTCCCCTGACCATTGTCTTACCGGATTTTGTTCTATCTCTGTTGTAAACATCCCATAATTCCATATAATCACCCCTAACTAATATAAAACTTCAATAAGCGGTCAGAGTATGAACCTCTGACCGCTTTGTAAAACTAATTATCGGACTTAAAATTCCCCAGCGTTATTTGTAAATTTTAGTCTTTAACTTCTACAAACTTATGTTCAACGTTTGTGATGCCCTTATCTGTAAGTGTAAGGACGGTTCCGCCGTTGAGATCATCATTTATGTAACAGCGGTCGCCTGTCTTAAGACCGTATGTGAGTCTTATTCCCTCATACATTACTGAAAATGTATTGATATGGTCATGGCCAACGAGTACATTCTTTGTGCTGCCAAGCTCTTTCATAACATCGAAAAGACCTGAATTTATCTTCGGACAGCATACCTGTTCACGCATTTCTCCAAATCCCATATCGGGATTAAAACCGCTGTCAAGCCACTGGAGATACGCTTCATGGTACTCGGGAAGAGCTATATGGAACACGGCTGTTGATTCGGGAGCAGTTCCTCCGTTTATCTTCGCTGCGCCCTCAATTGCCCATTTATACCAAGCTATCTGTGATTCTGCAATGAATTCATAGCCTGTTCCGTACTGAGCCTGCTGACGTGTTCCGTCATCATTGAGCTTATATTCCTTGTAATTTTTTGACTTCTCTTCGCCCTCATAGTCATCCTTAAGAGCGTCGCTATACATAAAGTGCTCGCTTTCATCGGGATAATTGCGCCATACTCCGGAATCCATCATGATAATGGACTCCACAATTTTGTCGCCCTCCATGATGTTGATTATGTAGTTGCCTACACCACCGATATTATTGGGTCCCTTTTTGAAAAGGCAATACTCAGACTCCTCATATCTGTCTGCAAGCCAGTTTTTGTCTGCGTTACCCTCTCCGTCATGGTTGCCGAAAACAGGTGCCCACGGTATTTTAAAGGAATCCATAAATTTGATTAAAGACTTAATGGAAGAACGCTGTGTTGCAGTCCATGTCTGGTCACCTGTCATAAGAATAAGATCAGGCTTTTCCTGCTCGATAAGAGTCTTTATAGTCTCTTCTGTATAAGATCTTTTACCAATGTCCTTTACGTCGCTATACTGAATATCGGCCAGGTTGAGAATTTTGAAATCCTTACCCTGCTCTTTTTGGATTACCTGGGTATCTTCAAGACGATATGTGTCCGTTGAAAGCCAGAATTCGTTTGAAACCTCTCCCTTTGCAGGAAGTAAAATAATCAGAGCGGCTATACCAGCTATAAGTAAAACCGCAACGACAGACAGCACTGCAATTAAAATACGTTTTTGCACAATGCTCATAAAACATCTTCTCCTCAATAAAAATTTAAAACGAGCGATTACATCGCCCGCCATTTATTAACGGAGTTAATTTTTGCATATTTTGATTAAAAAGTCAATCCGTTTTACGATTTTTTTGTACATTCATTTACATTGCACAAATCGATCTCTAATGCATTATATATCTTACACAGAAAAAAGCCGGATACCTTTTACAGTATCCGGCTCTGATAAACAAACCGACAGTTAGTTTAACTGTTTTAATTAATACATTCCGCCGCCCTGTGATGCCATAGCTGCTTTTGCTGCTGCATCTGCTGCGGGATCGGGCTTATCTGTTACAAGTGACTCTGTTGTAAGAACCATTGCTGCTACTGATGCTGCGTTCTGAAGAGCTGAACGTGTAACCTTAGTGGGGTCAACGATACCTGCATCAAGCATATCGATGTAATTGCTCTTTGCAAAGTCGAAGCCATAACCAACCTTGCCTGACTTCTTAACAGCGTCAACAATTACTGAACCCTCAAGACCTGCGTTTGCGGCAATCTGACGCATGGGCTCTTCAAGAGCCTTAAGAACAATCTTAACGCCTGTCTTTTCATCGAGGTTATCTGTATCAAGAAGCTTTTCAACTGCGGGGATAACGTTTACAAGTGCAACACCGCCGCCTGCTACGAGACCTTCTTCAACAGCTGCCTTTGTTGCTGCAAGAGCATCCTCAATGCGGAGCTTCTTCTCCTTCATCTCAGTCTCTGTTGCTGCGCCGACTCTGAGAACTGCTACACCGCCGGAAAGCTTTGCAAGACGCTCCTGAAGCTTTTCACGGTCAAACTCTGAAGTTGACTCCTCAATCTGAGCCTTGATCTGGTTAATTCTTGCCTTAATTGCAGCGGGATCGCCCATACCGTCAACGATAATTGTATTTTCCTTTGTTACCTTTACCTGACGTGCGCTACCGAGCTGCTCCATTGTTGTATCCTTAAGCTCAAGGCCAAGGTCGGAGGTGATAACCTCGCCGCTTGTAAGGATAGCGATATCACGAAGCATTTCCTTACGTCTGTCGCCAAAGCCGGGTGCCTTGACTGCTACGCAGGTGAATGTGCCTCTGAGTCTGTTAACAAGGAGTGTTGCAAGAGCTTCACCCTCAACGTCCTCAGCTACGATAACAAGCTTCTTGCCTGCCTGAAGTACCTGCTCGAGAAGGGGAAGGATTTCCTGAATATTTGAAATCTTCTTGTCTGTAATAAGAAGATATGCATCGTCGATAACTGCTTCCATCTTATCCATATCTGTTGCCATGTAGGGTGATACATAACCACGGTCAAACTGCATACCCTCAACAACATCAACGGATGTATCAGCTGTTCTTGACTCCTCAACTGTGATTACGCCGTCTGCTGTAACCTTTTCCATAGCCTCAGCGATAAGCTGGCCGATGTACTCATCAGCGGAAGAAACTGTTGCTGCATGAGCGATATCCTGTGTGCCCTTAACGGGTGTTGAGTTAGCCTTAAGAGCCTCAACTGCTGTTTCAACAGCCTTCTTAATGCCATTCTTTACTTCCATGGGATTTGCGCCGGCTGCAACGTTTTTAAGTCCCTCACGTACAAGTGCCTGTGCAAGAAGTGTTGCGGTTGTTGTACCGTCACCTGCTACATCGTTTGTCTTTGTAGCAACTTCCTTTACAAGCTGTGCGCCCATGTTCTCAAAGGGATCTTCAAGCTCGATTTCCTTTGCAATGGAAACACCGTCGTTTGTGATAAGGGGTGCGCCGTATTTTTTATCAAGAACAACGTTTCTGCCCTTGGGTCCAAGTGTGATTTTAACGGTATCGCTAAGCTTGTCGATACCCTTCTGAAGAGCCTTGCGGGCTTCTTCACCGTAAATAATCTGTTTAGCCATAAGTCATTACCTCCAAAAGAAAGTTAATTATTCTACAACTGCAAGAATGTCGCCCTGGCGGACAATTGTATATTCTTCTTTATCAAGTTTTACTTCGGTTCCGGAGTACTTGCTTGTTATAACCTTGTCGCCTACCTTAACATACATCTCAACTTCTTTGCCGTCTACCATTCCTCCGGGTCCTACTGCAACAACCTCGGCGATCTGGGGCTTCTCCTGTGCGGAAGCGGCAAGAATGATTCCACTCTTTGTTGTCTCTTCCATCTCAACGGCTTTAACAACAACTCTGTCTGCAAGCGGTTTAATAGTCATATTAAATTCCTCCTTGAAATTATGTACAAGTTCAGTTAGCACTCTAACTCTCTGAGTGCTAAAACATATTTTAGACACTTTCACCTTAAAAATCAAGGGGTTTTTTAAAAGTTCACAATTATGTTACATATAAAATAACCTTTGGTCACAATCGAACCCCTTTTTTCACTATTGATTGTCACATTATTAGCGTCGCATCCTCTTTTATTATTGGCAAAGTTGCCGTTTTTTTATTTAGAACCATTTTTCTTTTAAAGATTACACTTTTTTGTAGTATAATAACCGGGATAAATTTTTGAAAAGAGGAACTTATGATTATTAAACAGTTTTCCGAAATGCCAATTTCAGAAGAGATAAAACACGCCATCAGCGATATCGGTTTTGAAGAAGCCACAGGTATTCAGGCGGAGAGCATCCCCCTTATACTCAGCGGCAAGGACGTTATAGGCCACTCCCATACAGGTACGGGAAAGACAGCGGCTTTCAGTATTCCCGCCATTGAAATTATCGACAAGGCTCTTAAAAAAGCCACTCAGATTCTCATTCTCTGTCCTACAAGAGAGCTTGCAATTCAGGCATGCGATGAAATCAAAAAGCTTACAAAATACAAACGCTTTATAAAGACCGTTCCCATTTACGGCGGTCAGCCTATTGAAAGACAGTTCGAGGCCCTTAAAGGCGGAGCACAGATTATAGTTGGTACTCCCGGCAGAGTTATGGACCATATGCGCCGAAAGACAATTTCTTTCTCTCACCTTAAAATGGTTATTTTAGATGAGGCTGACGAAATGCTCAGCATGGGATTCAGAGAGGATATTGAGACAATCCTCAAGGATGTTCCGGAAGAAAGACAGACCATTCTCTTTTCTGCCACTATGAGCGACGAGATAATGGAGATTACAAAGCTCTATCAGCATGAGCCCGAAATCGTAAAAATCACAAGGGAAGAAATCACTGTTCCCAACATTGACCAGTATTACTACGAAATTCCCGCCGGTAAGAAAACAGAGGCTCTGAGCAGACTTCTTGACAGATACAATCCCTCCCGCTCCATAGTTTTCTGCAACACCAAAAAGCAGGTCGGTGATCTTGCGGAAGAGCTCAGCGCAATGGGTTACTGCGTAGGCGGACTTCACGGCGACATGAAGCAGAACGACCGCACCAGAATAATGAACGGCTACCGTAAGGGAAAGATAAGTATTCTCATCGCCACAGACGTTGCTGCAAGAGGCATTGACGTTGACGACGTTGAAGCAGTATTTAACTACGACATTCCTCAGGATCTCGAATACTATGTACACAGAATAGGACGTACAGGAAGAATCGGCAAACAGGGAACCGCTTACACCTTTGTATGCGGACGCAGGCAGATTTATGAGCTCCACGACATTGAGAGATACACAAAGTCAAAAATTCATCTTATGCGCATACCCACAAGTGATGAACTCAGCGACGTTTTAAATGTAAAGCTTACGGAAGAAATCAGTAAGACAATCGAAGAAGGCGGACTTGAGGAGTTCAATGAAATTCTCGACTCCCTTTTCGGAAGCTATTCCTCTGTTGAAATCTGCGGCGCACTTATAAAAAAGCTTATTGAAACAGGCAGCTACAACACTCACAGCAAGCACGATGATATTGCATTTGAGGAAGAGGGAAAGAAAATCCGTCTTACAATGAACCGCAGAAGCGATTCCGACCGTGACCGCCGTGGACGTTCTCAGCAGGGTGACAGAAGAAAGCAGAACACAAGAAGCGCAGCACGTGCTCCCCGCCGTGAACACGCCGACGAAAGCGGAATGGATAAAATCAGCATAAATGTGGGCAAAAAACACAGAGTCAGCGCCGCTCACATTTTAGGAGCTGTTGCAGGAGAATCGGGACTTCCCGGAAAGACTTTCGGCAGAATTGAAATACTCGAATCCTGCACCATTGTTTCAGTACCAAAGGAAAACACCAAAAAGGTTCTCGATGCAATGAAGGGCTGCAAGATAATGGGATATAAAACAGTTACAAGGAAGCTGTAATTACTGCAATATATTTAACTTAAAGTCCGGTTACAAGCCGGACTTTTTCTTTTGCTTTTCTTATTGTTAAAGTTTTGTTTTTGTGAGATAATAGCTGAACCAAGTAAAAGGGAGGCTTTAAAATGGAACTGTGGGATTTATACACCGAGGACAGAGTTTTAACGGGCAAAAGCCACATGAGAGGCGAAGAGCTGCCCGAAAATTTATTTCATTTAGTTGTTCATGTCTGGATTAAAAACTCAAAGGGTCAATATCTTGTTTCTCAGCGTGCGGCAGACAGACCCACCTGTCCCCTTATGTGGGAAACCGTAGGCGGTTCCGTTTTAAAGAGAGAAAACAGCTTACAGGGCGCATTAAGAGAAGTAAAGGAAGAAGTCGGAATTGAACTTTCACCCGATAAAGGCAGACTTATTTTCTCAAAAGTGCGAAAAGCCATGGGAAGAAGAAAATTCAGCGATATATTGGACGTATGGTGCTTTGAGTATGACGGTGAAGCACATTTAGATAAAGCGGAAACAAAAGAGGTAGAACAGTCAAAATGGCTCAGCAAAGAGGAAATCCACAAGCTCTATGATGAAAAGCTTCTTGTAGACACACTCAGTTACTTTTTTGAAAACAGTGATATATAAGATAAAGCCGATGCAAAAAACTGCGGACTGCTTCCGCTTGAGAAATGTGCACGTACAATGCATAACTGGTACTGCGGTATCCTTAATTCTTTTGATACTTCCATAACCCATGGTTTCACCGAAGGATGCAATAACAGAATTAAAGTTCTTAAACGCAATGCATATGGTTATCAAAACTTTAAACATTTTAGAAACCGTATTTTACACATGTTCTCCCATCAGCTTACTAACAAACAGGCAGCTGCCTCTTGACAACTGCCTGCTGCAAATTTTCCGTTTTAATTTTTACTCCAACTATTGACACAGAGCTAAAATTTACTAACCCCATTGATTTTTTAGCTTAATCAACGGGGTTTTAATTGGTGTCTTAAGACGTGGAAATAAAGCTCCTGTTCTTCCGGAGAACAATAAAAATGTAAAACTCTAATAATGACGGTGCGCTTGTAGCGAGCCGTCAAGAATAAAAACAAGTCAAAAGAAAAGATAGGCTAATAACTTGTTAAATAAGAAGCAGTACAAACCACCAGCTCACTAAAATATAAATCGATGTACACTTTCAAGATACCTGTTTAGTCGTCAAAAAAAGAAATAACATCTGACACTATATCTTTGCCATCAAACTTATATTTAACATCACCTTTATGAAAAATAAGGACAGTTGGCACTGTAGCAATAGAATATTTCTCCATTACCGTTGTTAAAGCTTCTTTATAATCTTCTCTATCTACAGAAGTGTTGTAAACTAGCGAGATTTTCCCCTCATCTTCAAGAACTTCTTGAAACTTTGGCTGAAATGCTAAACAAGCACGACAATTAGTTCTGGTAATATACACTATTCCAGAATACTGTTTTTGCGACAATTTATCCAAATCGTCCAATGAAATTTTTTTAAAATATTGCGTGTCAAAGTGTGAAACATTGCTATATACATCCAGTGATGCTGCCTCAATAGTATTGTTTAGTGCAGTATGAGAATATACAGAAATAATGGCACTAACTATTGAAATGGCAATAATTAAAACTTTGATAACTTTATAGAATCGGGAATGGTATGTTGCTACTTTTTCAATAATTCCGCTATCGTATAGGGAATGAAATATAATAAATAATGAAAATGGAACAACTAAAGCTGCCCATAAGTAATAGAGTGTCCTTCCATATTCTGGTAATAATGCACCATACTCATCAACTACAAATCCTGCCCTAATTATTGTTACAACTGCAAATACCGTTGCAATTGCAAGTACAGTTTCAAGAAAATATCGAGTTGCTTTATTGGGCTTCATCTATAATAGCACCACCTATGTTTAGCAATTATTATACCGGATTGCACAATGCAGATATAGTTTTATCCAATCCTACATTTGGGCGTCCTGGTTCAAGATTCCAAGGTTGCTTTAAGTGACCAATAGTTATAAGATGACAATACCATTGGTCATGCAAGCCTTCTTCATTTCCCATAAAATACGGCCTAAAAATACCCTGTAGAGTGATGCCATCATTTCTGTGTCTATCAGCAAGGACTTGCCAAGCAATAGTGTGGAAATCCCATTGGGCAAAAACTTTAGTGTAAACTGATAAATGCAAGCTATATCCATTAGGGTCAGATCTAGTATTCCACTCTGATTTTGAATAAAAATGATTATAGTCAAGTGCGGCAGTCGCCATTGTGGCTGTATATGTTCCATTACGGGGAACACTGGAAATAATGGCTAATTGATTATCTGTAATTAAAAATTCAGCTTGATATATGTTTCCCTTGTCATCTGATACAGTAGGGGCATAAAACCCTCCTAAAACTTGTCCTTTTGCATTGCTAGCAATTACATGAGCATTATCGTTGCAGTCATCATCTTGAACGGCATCTATATAATAAGAAAGTTCGCAATCTGTTGGTAAATCGATTTTATAAGTAGCAATAACTGATTTACTATGTTGATAAGTATGACATATTGAAGAATCAGATAATTTTACAGATTTAGTAAAAATCATTTCTTCGGAGCTGGAGCCAATACTATTTTCACCGATGTCTACAACAGAAAAGCTACCATAAGCTGAATTAACGGTTACTTTATTATTTTCTTCCATGAAACGATCTAAAATGATAGGTACATACACATATCCCTCTGCACCAGTGCTTTGATAAACTTTCACATCACCGTCGCTATTTAACACAACTGGTGTTTGAGGCATATTTTTATATCCAGCCGCAGAAACATAAGGAAATGTGACAATCGATACGGTTATTACTAATAATAAACAAGCTACTTTCTTACCTATGTAAATAATTTTTTTCATTTTCAGTCCTCCTTAAGCTAAAGAAATAAAAATTAATAGATATCATTTAACCCATTGGAATCACCACTTTGAAAATACTCGCAAAATTTTTACATAGTCATTATAAACGAATAATAATTAAAAATCAAGATGATTTTAGCTATCATTAACATTTGCTAATTTGTGTAATAAGCAACTACCTGCTGCAAAATTTTCCGTTTTAACTTTTACCCCAACTATTGACACAGAGCCTTTTAAATTGGGGTATTTACTGCTTTGAAAGCTTTTTGACCGTTTCGAAATCAGGGTCAACTATAATCGTATTGTAATGGTCGTATATAACCATTCCCGGCTTTGAACCTGATGGCTTTTTAACATTTTTTACCTGAGTATAGTCTATCTCCGTTTTTGAGCTTTCCCTTGCACTGCTGAACCACGAGGCAAGTGTAGCCGCCTGAAAAATGTCTATATCCTCCGGCTCTTCTCCCTTTGTTTCAAGTATAACATGGGAACCGGGGGCATTTTTAAGATGAAACCAAATATCGTTTTTTGCGGCCGTTTTAAGGGTAAGCTTATCGTTTTGCAGGTTGTTTCTGCCGACAAAAACCGTTTTTCCCGTATCGGTCACAAAACGCATTGGTGCAAGGGGCTTTTCCTTTCTCGCCTTTCTTCCGCTGGTACTTCTCATCTTTATGTACCCAGCCTGTATAAGCTCTTCACGCAGTGCGGAAAGGTCAGCTTCACCGGAACATCTGCTTAAAATATCCATAAGCGACTGGACATACTGAAGCTCCTGCTTACCCTCGGCAATAAGCTCCGTGAGCTTTTTCTCTGCCACAAAGGCCTTTTTATATTCCTTGAAATATTTCTGTGAATTCTGAATGGGTGAAAGAGCGGGACTGCAAGGTATTCTTACAGGCTTATTGTCATCATAATAGTTTTCAACGTCGTAAAACTGTGCGCCCTTACCGAGTCTGTACTGATTCGCACTTATAAGCTCCGCATAAATACGCAGCTTTTCTCTGTCCTCGCTTTCGTTAAGCTCCGCTGTCTGCATATTTATTCTGCGGCTGACTCTTTCAATGGTGTTGCTCAGAAGCCTGAATAAATCCTGCGCACGCTGATGTATTCTCTCCGCTCTGTCCTTTTCAGTATAGAAAAAGTCGAGAAGCTCCGAACATGAGCCGTACTCCCTCATTTTCATTCCTTTATACTGATTAAGGGGCATAAAGGAAAAATCACGGGGCTTTGAGTCCTCACCGAACACCACCTGCGGACAGCTCTCTCCCCTTGCAATTTTCTCAGCCATATTTTGAAGCAATGCTTCAAGACTAAGCCATTCTTCACCGCTCATTATAGCGCAGGAAACATCGCAGTCTCCGAGCACCTCGAAAGCGATTTCACGGGCTGAAAGAGGAGAAAGTCCCTGCACTGTATTAAGAAGAGATTTTGAAAGAATTTTATCGGAAGACTTTAAAAGGGTGATTATTTTACTTACGTTTTCACCTTTAAGCATCAGCTTATTCTGCTTCGGTGGGAGAATATATTTTTCTCCCGGCAGCACAACTCGGTAAGAGGATTTTGAGGAATCAACACGTTTAACGGAATCTATAATGACTCCCTTTTTATCTACAAGTATTATATTGCTGTGCTTTGCCATTATCTCAACGCACAGTGTATACTCCGCCGGGTCGCCAAGCTCATCAGTACCTGTGAACTTCAAAAACGCAACTCTGTCGTTTTCATACTGGCTTACTCCCTCAAAGGTGCATCCGCAGAGCTTTTTTCTAAGAAGCATGCAGAGCATTGGAGGATTCGCCGGATTATCAGGAGCGTTCTGAGTGAAATTTACTCTGGGACTGTTTGCCCTCGATGAAATATAAAGTCTTGCATTTCCCTCTCTGCTTCTCAGGAGAAAAACAAGCTCCTCCTTTGAGGGCTGAAAGACTTTATCCACCTTTGCTCCCTTCATTTTTTCGTTTATTTCACTGCACAGATAGTGCAGGAAAATGCCGTCAAGTGCCATTAACTGTTTTTCCTTTCGGTTTTATCAGATTGAAAGTCTCGGATTTTTCTGCTGAGACTTTTCTATTTCAATATCTGGGAATTTCTCAGAAAGAACCTTTTCGAGCTCATCGAGAATAATGTTCTCCGTTTCAAAATGTCCGCAGACGAAAAGAGCCGTTCCCTGCTCTTCGCAGTCGATAAAATTATGGTGTGCGGCTTCGCCTGTTACATAAGCGTCCGCATAGCCTGCGGGAAGCTCCATAAGAAGTGAGCCGCCTGCTCCGGAGCACACAGCCACAGTTTTGATTTCCCTTTCAAAAGCGGAATACTGAACGCTGCCGCCTAAAGCGGATTTAAGCTTCTTTGCAAACTTTTTAACGTCTGTTTCGGCAATTTCACCTGTTACAATCATCGGTGAAAATTCACTATGGGCAATCTTTTTAAGACCTATTGTCTTTGCAAGCTGTTCGCTGACTCCCCCGTTTGCTCCGTCAAGAGGAGTGTGTACTGAGATTACTCCGATATCAGCACAGGCAAGGTTAAAAACAGCCGTACCCGCTTTAAGGGCTTTGATAGGATGAAAAATCACAGGGTGATGGCTCACTATAAGGTCGGCGCCTGCATCCTCCGCCTGCTCCACAACCTCTTTTGTGACATCCAGCGTGAGCATGATTTTTTCAACTATATTATCCTCTCCGCCTACCAGAAGTCCGCAGTTGTCCCACGGCTCTTTTGTGTCAAGAGGATAAAGCTCATTTAAATATTCAAGAACTTCTTTTATCTTCGTCATGGTTTTCGCTCCTTTACAGATTCTTTTCATAAAAAAATTCAAGACTTTCGGTTATCTCCGCCTGCTCTTCAAAATTTCTGCCTGCCTCTTTTAGAGCTTCCAGTCTTCTTTCAAGATGACCCTTTGTGCGGGAAATTATTCGCTGAGCAACGTCATTTTTACATTCCAAAAGCTTGCCTATGTATTTAAGTCCCGCTATGTTTTCAGTATTCTCTCCCGTATATTCGGCGCAGATTATACAGTAATCCCTGCCCGTATCGCAGACACACTTTTCTTCAATAACAGAAAATCCGTTTGTATAAAGATATTCCCTTACGTCCTCGGCGTGGCTCATGGGCTGCAAAATAAGACGAATTCCCTTATTTTTGATCCAGTCGCACCGGGACAAAATTACCGCTATGAGCGTTCCGCCCATGCCGGCAATCACTATATCCTCAGCTGAAAAAGGCTCTATATTTTTAAGTCCGTCTGAAAGGACAAGCTTTACTTCTTTCTCTATTCCCAGTTCCCTGAGTGTTTCCCTGGCATTATTAAGGGGGCCCTCACCGATATCCGCCGCAGTTACAAAGGGTGAAATGCCCTCCGTCACAAGATACGCCGCAAGATAACCGTGATCCGTTCCTATATCGGCAGCGCTGCTTCCCTTACGTACAAAATCCGCCGCCACTTTAAGCCTCGGCCGCAATGTTACTGATGTGTTTTTCATAAACTCTACCTAAAAAAATCAGCCGCCCAAAAATGGGCGGCACACTTTCCCTTTTTATTTTGACGCAAGAAACTCGTTGATGTTCTTTACAAGCTCATCTGCATCAACGCCGTGCACCATGCAGGCCTGCTCCACTGTCTCTCCCCTTGATGCAGGGCATCCGAGACAATGCATTCCCATATTGAGGAAAAATGTTGCTGTTTCTCTGTTCATATCAAGTATATCACCGATTGTGGTTGTTTTATCTATCTGCATAGTTATATACCTCCTAGTAATTTTCTATCTGTATTATACTGCATCAAAACCATGTTTTCAAGTGGAATATTAATCTGCAAAATTTTACAGTCTGAACTGCCCCATTTAAAATATTATACGGAATTTTTTCGGCTTTTAATAATATCACCACAATTATTCCAAAAAACTATTATCATGTCCCTTTATGCCGAATTTTAAGCAAAAGTTACAAAAGGCGCCTTTATTCTTACAGCTAATTCTAACCAGATAATCTGTTTTTACTATTTAAATGAAAGCAAAAATATTGTAAAATATATGTGAAGTATAATTCGTTTAGGAGGATTTGTTATTATGCCGGACATTACAAATGATTTCCAGACCATTCCCTACGGTCGCCTCGGTATTATTGCGGTTCCGGGATGCGAAGAACTTGCGGCAAAAATTGACAAGTACATCGTCGACTGGCGCTCAAAGAGAGAGAGCGAGCACAAGGAGAATATCGCTTTCGCAGGTTATGAGCGTGATTCCTATCTCATCAACGCTTCTTTTCCCAGATTCGGTACAGGTGAGGCTAAGGCTGTTATCAATCAGTCTGTAAGAGGTTTTGATATTTACATCGTTGTTGATGTCTTCAACTATGGCTGCACCTATAAAATGTATGGTCAGGAAGTTCCTGTAAGCCCTGATGCTCACTTTGCTAACCTTAAGAGAGTTATTGCTGCTATCGGCGGTAAGGCTCACAGAATCACTGTTATCATGCCCATGCTTTATGAAGGCAGACAGCATAAGCGTTCCGCAAGAGAGTCTCTCGACTGCGCACTCGCTCTTCAGGAGCTTTGCAACATGATGGGCGTTGACAACATTATCACTTTCGACGCTCACGATCCCAGAGTCCAGAATGCAATCCCCCTTAAAGGCTTTGAAAATGTTCAGCCTGTTTATCAGATGATTAAAGGTCTTGTCAACAACGTTGAAGATTTCAAAATTGACAAGGATAACCTTATGGTTGTTTCCCCCGACGAAGGCGGTATGGGCAGATGTATCTATTATTCAACTGTTCTTGGTATTGACCTCGGTATGTTCTACAAGCGCCGTGACTATTCAAGAGTTGTAAACGGCAGAAACCCCATCGTAGCTCATGAGTTCCTCGGCACAAACGTTGAGGGAAAAGACATCATCGTTGTTGACGATATGATTTCCTCAGGCGAATCAATGATTGAAGTTGCTAAGAAGCTTAAAGAACTCAAGGCAAGAAGAATTTTTGTCTGCTCCTGCTTCGGTCTTTTCTGCGAAGGTCTTGCTTCATTTGATAAGGCTTATGAAGAAGGTCTTATTGACAAGGTATTTACTACAAACCTTGTTTACAGAACACCTGAGCTTCTTTCAAGAGACTGGTATGTTGAAGTTGATATGTCAAAGTATATCGCTTACATCATCGACACACTTAACCACGATATGTCCGTAAGCTCACTTCTTAACCCCGCTGACAGAATTTACAAGTTCCTTGACAGAAAAGGTTATGAACTTAAGCACGAGATTCTTGCTTAAATTTAAACATACAGACTCAAAAAATTATGCCGCATCTTTTAGATGCGGCATTTTCTTTTATATTTACTGATTTTCGCTTTCAGTCATTTTGAGAAATTCTTCTTCGGTTATTATGGTTATGCCAAGCTCAGTTGCCTTTCTAAGCTTGCTTCCGGCATCCTCACCTGCCAAAACATAATCGGTTTTCTTTGAAACAGAGGATGACGCCTTACCGCCTAAGGATTCAATTATCTTTGCCGCTTCTGATCTTTTAAGAGTCGGAAGCGTTCCTGTAAGGACAAAGGTTTTGCCCTCAAAGATATTTCCCTTCTGAACATTTTCGGACTTCATATTGACTCCGCTCTCTTTAAGGGAGTCAATAAGCTCACGGCTCTGTGGGAGAGAGAAGAAATTGAAAACGCTCTGAGCCATTATCTCTCCGAATCCGTCAATTGAGCTTATCTCTTCGGCAGAAGCTGCCATAAGTGCATCCATATCACCGAACTTTGCGGCAAGAAGCTTTCCTGCTTTCTGCCCTATATGGCGTATTCCAAGGGCGAAAATCAGCTTTGACAAATCGTTGCTCTTTGATTTTTCAATGGCTCCTAAAATGTTATCAGCCGATTTTTCACCAAGGCCTTCAAGCTCCGAAATCTCTTCTTTTGTTATGGAATAAATATCGTTGGGAGTTCTGATTATTCCCTTTTCAACAAAGAGGCCAAGTATAGCAGGTCCAAGTCCCTCTATATCCATGGCATCTCTTGAACAAAAATGAATAAGCACTCTAAGAAGCTGTGCGGGACATTCGGGATTTGTGCATCTTATCGCCGCTTCGCCCTCTTCTCTGAATACCTTTGCTCCGCAGGAAGGACAGATTTCCGGCATCTCATAAGGCACAGCATCCTTTCCGTGCGCCTTTACTGAAAGCACTTCGGGAATTATATCTCCTGCTTTTCTGATTATAACCGTATCGCCTATTCGGATATCTTTTTCAGAAATAAAGTCCTGATTATGGAGAGTCGCACGGCTTACGCTTGTTCCCGCAAGAGTTACAGGCTCAAAGACACCTGTGGGAGTGAGCACTCCCGTTCTGCCGACGTTTATTTCAATATCAAGGAGCTTTGTCTCCTTTTCCTCCGGTGGATATTTATAGGCAACAGCCCATTTGGGAAACTTTGCCGTGCTTCCCATAGCTTCACGCTGTGAAAAATCATCGACCTTCACAACGGCTCCGTCAATATCAAAGGGCAGTTCGCCTCGGTTATTACCGATAGCCTCTATTTTTTCGAGTGCTTCATCTATTGTATTACACTGATAATAAAATGGCACAGTTGTAAAACCGAGGGTTTTAAGATAATCAAGGGACTCCTTATGGGAATGAAGTTCCTTGTCTCTTATCTGCTGAATGTTAAAAATAAAAATCGCCAGATTTCGCTCAGCTGTTATCTTTGGATTTTTCTGTCTCAGTGAGCCTGCTGCCGCATTTCGTGGATTCTTAAAGGGCTTTTCTTCATTAAGCTCCTGTTTTTCAACAAGCTCCAAAAAGACGCTCCGTGGCATATACACTTCGCCTCTGACCTCGATAAATTCAAGGTTTTCCTTAAGGCGTAAGGGTATGGACTTTATGGTTTTGAGATTGGCTGTTATATCCTCTCCCGTATTTCCGTCTCCACGGGTGGAGCCACGGACGAAAACTCCGTTTTCATATTCAAGGGACACCGAAAGTCCATCTATTTTCGGCTCTACAACATACTTTACGCCGCTGTTTACATCACGTACCCTTTTATCGAAGTCCTCTACCTCTTCGTGGCTGAAAGCGTCCTGCAAGCTCTCCATACGCACTGTATGAACAACAGGCGCAAACATCTCGCTGGATTTTCCTCCAACCCTTTTTGTGGGAGAATTTGGATCGGCATACATAGGATACTGCTCTTCCAAAGCGATAAGCTCACGCATAAGCCTGTCATACTCATAATCCTCTATTTCCGGTTCATCCATATTATAATAACGGTTGCTGTGATAATTTATAACATCGGTAAGCTCCGATATTTTCTTTCTAATATCCTCTGACATTTTTTACCTCTTTCAGCCGCTTATTAGGGCTCTTCATTAAAAATCACTTTATTTATTATAGTATAACCGTCTGAGTTTCGCAATCTTTTAAAGACTGACAAAACAGATGATTTTATTTTTGAGTAATTGTGCCACTCGAATCAATACCTGCATAAACAGACGGCACTTCTCCAACTATAAGGGTTTCAGCAGCACAGACAGAGGTTGTTACCGTAATCTTTCCCGCACTGCCTTTTGAAGAAATTATATGAATATCCGACGTCA
>OGWT01000278.1_pt1 | contig 40762 bp, 31 predicted proteins | sample 1576101 | NCBI WGS metagenome assembly OGWT01 (sample SAMEA3541481, study PRJEB24748) | human gut metagenome | biome: human gut; feature: human-associated habitat; material: faeces | place: China | collected 2012 | reverse complement strand
CTCCTCAACGGCCTGTTCTTCATCGGGGCCGCCGGCAATGATCCTGATCTTTGTGCCACCCATTATGCCGAGTGAAAGAACGCCGAGAAGGCTCTTTGCGTTAACTCTTCTCTCTTCCTTTTCAACCCAGATAGAAGATTTAAACTCATTGGCTTTCTGAATGAAGAAGGTTGCAGGACGAGCATGAAGTCCTACCTGATTTTGAACAAGAACATCTTTAACGTACATAGTTATTCTCCCCAAATATTGATATATAATAATGTTTTTTCTTCGTACCGTTAACATATTATACCACAAAACTTGTCCTCGTCAACGGCTTTGACACGATATATGGGGGATTTTGCAATAATTCGGCTGTACCTCCAAAGACAAATCAAAACAATTTTAAATGTTTGTGCAAAATAACAACCGCAAGCTTTAGTTCATATTGAATATACACAAAAAAATCGGGCACACATCAATTATTGACTTTTTGATGTACCGGATATGTTTTTTCGCTTAAAACGCCAAAGCTGTAACCCATACTTTTATAATATGCGATTATCTCGGGAAGTGCCTCCACAGTTGTGTTTTTCACCGCAGAATCGTGCATAAGCACAACTATTGTGTTGGATTTCGGTACTTTTTTACAATTCTCTATTATAGTGTTTTTAGGCTGTTCCCTTGATTCGGCATCACCCGAAGAAACGTTCCAATCAAAATAGCAGTATCCTTTTTCTTGCACCTCTTTTGTCAGCGTCGTCATAATCCCCGGCGAATACTTGCGGCTTATGGTATTGCTGCTGCCTCCGGGAAAACGAAATATGTTTGTACGGACTCCCGTTTCATTGTATACGAGATCGGATATTTTCTGCAAATCGTCAAAAAACGCCTGCTCCGAAGCATACACCTGCGGATAATCGTGAGAATATGAATGAAGCGCGATTTGGTTTCCCGATTCAGTTATGTTTTTCATATACCCGTTATACTTACCGCCGTTTTTCACAAAAAAAGTCGCCTTAACTCCGTTCTCATTCAGGATATCGATTATCCTCGGAGTGTTAGGCGACGGGCCGTCATCAAAGGTCAGGTAAACAACTTTTCCGGCATTGGCTTCGGCGAGTGCCCTGCTCTCTTGTTCCCTTTTAAGCGACACCTGCTCATTAAGCTTTGATATTTCGCCGTTCAGGCTGCCCTTTTCATCTGCAAATAACGATTCCCGTTCACTCAGCGATTGCTCCACAGCCGCCTTTTGTGCCGCAACCGTTTTTAGATTTTGCTTGGTTTTATTATATTTGACTCCGAACACCGCAAGCAGTATTGAGATTAAAATAATCAACAATGACAGAACAAATATCATTTTTTTAAACAAATTATTTTGTTTTACAACAATGCTTAACCTTTGCTTTTCCACCGCAATTACATCCTTTTATTTAATTTGTAACTCCATTATATAATAATGTTCGACAAAATCAAGCAACAAATAATTACAAGAAAATTAATAATTTATTAAGCGCAAAAATGCCGTGTGAAAGAGTGCTTCACACGGCATAATATCAACAAAAACTCTTATAAATACAGTTTATTTATTCCGCCGCAAGCGGAACCTTTCTCTGAGTATCAACATTAACAAGGCCCTTAGTGGTAAGCTTTAAATGCGGTATTACCGGCAAGCTCAAAAACGACATAATCATAAACGGCTCAAAGCCCTTCGGCACACCGAGAGAATACACGCTTTCGCGCACCTTTTCGTTTTCTTCCGCCGCTCTTTCCGCTGTTTCGCACGACATAAGTCCGCCTATCGGCAGAGGCATTTCGGCCACGACTTTTCCGTTTTTAACCGAAACTATACCGCCGCCGAGCTCACGTATACGGTTTGCGGCAAACGCCATATCATCGGTATTTGTGCCTATCACAATAAGATTGTGCGAATCATGCGCCACGGAAGATGCTATGGCACCCTCCTTAAGTCCGATACCCTTTATAAAAGCATTTCCTATATGACCCGTGTTGTGATGTCTTTCAATAACGGCTATTTTCAATATATCATGCTCGATATCTATGCCGTTATTGCAGTCGAAATCAATATCCGATACCAAATCATCGGTCAAAAGCTGCCCGTCCACAAGGGAAATAACATGGCATTTTCTTTTACCGTTATAATCGACGGCAAAATCAGACGAAGACAGCATGGGCAAATTAAACGAGCTACGCACTTTTTTTTCGAGAGCATCATTTATTTTCGGCATATCAAAACAAAGCGTTTCGCCGTCCGAAACAACCTTTTCTCCGTTTTTGTATACATCGCGCACGATTACCTTATCAATGTCATCAAGGACAAGCAAATCCGCTTTGTAACCGGGTGCTACGGCGCCTGTATTTTTAAGTCCGAAGCACTCCGCAGCATGGAGGGTCGCCATTCTTATACCCGTGACGGCGCTTTTGCCCATTTGCACGGCAGAGCGGATTATACTGTCTATATGGCCGTTTGAGATAAGGTCAGCCGGGTGTTTATCATCGGTCACCAAAAGGCATCTCTGCTCCCACGGGTCGTCAAACAACGAAATCAGCCCCGAAAGATTGCTCGCCGCAGTGCCCTGCCTTATCATTATTCTCTGCCCTTTGCGTATGCGCTCCTTGGCTTCATCGGCCGAAGAGCATTCATGGTCATCTCCTATTCCCGCGGAAATGTATTTATCAAGCGGCTTGCCCGACAAAAGCGGAGCATGACCGTTTACAACAAGTCCGCGAGACAATGCGGATTTGATTTTTTTCTCAAGCTCGCCGTCCCCGGCAACCACGCCGACATAATTCATAACCTCGCCGAGCCCGAGAACACGACTTTCCGAATAGAATTCCTCTATATCATCCGCCGAGAGAACCGCGCCCGATTCGTCAAAGCTTGTTGCCGGAACACATGACGGTATTACAAAATACACGGTAAGCGGAAGGCCCTCACTTGATTCAATCATATAGCGAAGGCCGTCTTTACCGCTGACATTGGCAATTTCATGCGGATCGGCTATTACCGCGGTCGTACCGTGAGAAACCGCCGTTTTGGCAAATTCTGGGCAAGTGAGCATTGTGCTTTCGATATGTATATGCCCGTCTATAAAGCCCGGGCAAATATATTTTCCGGTAGCGTCGATTACTTCATCTGCTTCATCGTCACCGTAGTCGTCTACGCCCAAAATAATTCCGTTTTCAAAAAGAACGTTCGTCTTTATGAGCTCACCCGTAAAGACATTGACTACCGTTCCGTTTTTTAATAATCTTTTCATAGCGCGCTCCTTAACAAGTCAAAGTATATTCTGTAAATGATTGTATCACAAAAACAATTTCATAGCTACAAAAAGTTGCGGATAAATAAAAAAAGGTAAGCATCTTACGATACTTACCTTTTTTGGTCGGAGTGACGGGACTTGAACCCATGGCCTCTTGGTCCCGAACCAAGCGCGATACCAAACTTCGCCACACCCCGATGACAGCTACAATATTATATAATGATATGATAAAAAAATCAAGAGAAAAGATTAATTATTTTTATACTTTAATTAACCAACTGAATTTCTGCAAAAGAGGCGGCAATGATTTGCCGCCTCTAAAAATAAAATCATGTTACCTTGTGAAAATATTGTTAACCTGCATTCCCTTTGCCTGAACGATTAGCTCGTGAGGGTGATACTTTTAAATTTATAGGCTTTCTCGCAGGATCACGCTCGAAAACCGGTTCACCTTTACCTTTTACACAATCAGCTGTAATTATTACTTTTTTGATTGTGTTATCAGAAGGAACAGAATACATAATCGGCATGAGAATCTTTTCCATAATTGACCTAAGACCTCTTGCACCGGTTTCGTTTTCAAGGGTTTTGTCGGCAACAGCCTCCAAAGCTCCCTTTCTGAATACAAGCTCAACATCATCCATATTAAACAATGACTGATACTGGCGCAGAATAGCATTCTTGGGTTCACTCAAAATCTTAATAAGAGCATCTCGGTCAAGACTCTGTAAAGCTGTTATAACCGGAATTCTGCCCACAAGCTCAGGAATAATACCAAACTTTACAAGATCCTGATGTATAACTTTGCTCATGATGTTATTCTTATCAAGCTCCTGCTTACTGCTGATTTTTGCACCGAATCCCATTGAAGAATTACTTAATCTCTTCTCTACAATTTTTTCGATGCCGTCAAATGCACCACCGCATATAAATAGAATGTTTGTAGTATCAATCTGAATGAATTCCTGCTGCGGGTGCTTTCTTCCTCCCTGAGGAGGTACATTGGATACTGTACCTTCAAGGATTTTCAAAAGAGCTTGCTGTACACCTTCACCGCTTACATCTCTTGTAATTGAACGGTTTTCAGAACGACGGGCAATTTTGTCAATCTCATCAACATAGATGATGCCTCGCTCTGCCCTTTCAATATCAAAATCGGCAGCCTGAATAAGTTTTAAGAGAATGTTTTCAACGTCCTCGCCAACATATCCTGCCTCAGTAAGGGTTGTTGCATCAGCTATTGCAAAAGGCACATTCAAAGTCTTTGCAAGTGTCTGAGCCAGCATTGTTTTACCAACACCGGTAGGTCCCAAAAGAAGTATATTGCTCTTCTGAATATCAACATCGCTTTTTTCTGAAAGAAAAATACGCTTATAATGATTATAAACTGCAACACTCAGAGCAATTTTGGCATCGTCCTGACCAATGACATATTCGTCAAGCTTCTCTTTTATCTGACTTGGTTTGGGCAGAACCATCTCTTCATTTTTGGCTTTTCCTCTGCGACGATGAAACGAGTCATCTCCGTCAGCATCAATTACACCTTTGCAAAGTTCTATACACTCATCACAAATAAAAACTCCTGGACCGGCAACAAGCTTATCTACCTCATCCTGAGTTTTATTGCAGAAAGAACAGCGGATTGTTTTGTCGCCGTTGTTCATATCTCTCGGCATCAGATTACCTCCAAAACTTACAAAAAGTTATCTCTTTTCGATTACCTTATCCACAAGTCCGTATTTAAGCGCCTCTTCAGCTGTCATAAAGTTGTCTCGCTCAGTATCTCTTGCGATTTCCTCAATGGATTTGCCTGTGTTTTCAGCAAGAATTTTATTAAGTGTCTGCTTTGTTCTTAAAATATGATCGGCAACGATCTTAATATCAGTAGCCTGACCCTGTGCACCACCGGAGGGCTGATGAATCATGATCTCACTGTGGGGAAGAGCAAAGCGCTTACCCTTTGCACCGGAAGAAAGCAGGAAAGCTCCCATACTTGCAGCAAGTCCGATACATATTGTTGAAACATCACACTTAATGTACTGCATTGTATCGTAAATTGCCATACCGGCAGTTACAGATCCGCCGGGGCTGTTGATGTAGAGGCTGATGTCCTTTTCTGAATCCTGACCCTCAAGGTAGAGAAGCTGTGCGACAACAAGGCTTGCAGTAGCGTCGTTTACCTCGTCGGACAAAACAATAATTCTGTCGTTGAGCAAACGTGAAAAAATATCATATGAGCGTTCTCCACGGTTTGTCTGTTCAATTACATATGGTACCAATGCCATACCAATGCACCTCCATTTTTCTTAAACATTATTTTTCGGTACGACTACAAAAAGCCGTACCGAAAAGTATATGCTTTATTATTGAACAACTTGTAAATATTTTATAACACTGATTTAAATTTTTTTCAGATTATTCAGCTTTTTCAGTTGTTTCCTTTGTTTCTTTTGCTTCAGCTGTTTCCTCAGTTGCTTCCTTTGCAGCCTTCTTTTTGGGAGCAGCCTTTCTTCTTGTTGTCTTCTTTGCAGGCTTCTCTTCTTCTGCAACTGCTGTTTCTTTAATCAGATCAATTGCCTTTGTGAAAGCAAGGTCACGCTTAAGGTTCTCTTCAGAAACTGCCTTCTTAACGTCCTCAACCTTCATGTTGTAAGTCTCAGCAAGCTTTGCATACTCTGCCTCAATATCTTCAGCAGTGGGAGCAATGCCCTCAGCCTCAACAATCTTTTCAAGAGCAAGGTCTGTTCTTACCTGAAGTTCTGCCTGCTCACGGAAGCCGTCACGGAATGCGCCGATTTCCATACCTGTGTATTTAAGATACTGATCCATTGTAAGACCCTGCATCTGAAGACGATAGTCCATGTTCTTGATGTTCTCATCAATTGCATTTTCGATCATCATGTCAGGAATCTCAGCTTTTATTCCCTTTGCAACCTGCTCAACAAGCTGATGCTCGAAATCATGATCAGCGTCATGCTCTTTTCTCTCTGCAAGCTTCTTCTTAATATCTTCCTTAAGCTCGTCCAGAGTATCAAATTCGCTTGTATCCTTAGCAAAATCATCATCTGCTGCGGGAAGCTCCTTGAACTTAATCTCATGAAGCTTAATCTTGAATGTTGCGTCCTTACCTGCAAGCTCAGCAGCGTAGTCCTCAGGGAATGTTACGTTAACATCAAACTCATCGCCTGTGTTGTGACCGATAATCTGTGACTCAAAACCAGGGATAAACTGGTTTGAACCAATTACAAGGTTGTAGTTTTCACCTTTGCCGCCCTCGAAAGCAACACCGTCAACAAAGCCCTCAAAGTCGATTACTGTAAGGTCGCCGTCCTGAACAGCTCTGTCCTCAACAGTTACCATTCTTGAGTTCTGCTCGAGTCTGCGGTCAAGCTCTGCCTTAACGTCGTCATCTGTAACAACAGTTGACTTCTTAACAGCCTTAAGTCCCTTGTACTCGCCAAGCTCTACTTCAGGCTTAACAGTTACCTTAAGCTTAAGCTCAAGACCCTCGTCACCAACAGAAACAACCTCTGCATCGCTTGTTCCGATGAAATCAAGCTCAGCCTCTTTTATTGCAGACTCGACAGCCTCGGGATAAACAATCTCGATTGCCTCATCATAGAATACTTCTTTACCGTACATACGCTCAACAATGCTCTTGGGAGCCTTGCCCTTACGAAATCCGGGAACAGTGATGTTCTTTTTCTGCCTATTGTATGCTTTTGTAACTGCTTCCTGGAATTTTGCGGCGTCAACAGACACCTCAATTTCATAGACGTTTGTCTCAACCTTAGTTGAAGATTTTAAACTCATTGCCTTTTTCCTCCTGTTACTATGCAATTTGACTGGGATATTATATCAGATATTGTATAAATTTTCCACTTGTTTTTTAAAAAATTTCATGTTTATTAAAATTTTTCAACCAATTTCGGTGCAAAAGCGAGAAAATCGCACGAAATCAGAGCAAATTCTATACCGTCACGGACTGAATTTATGGATCTTGTCATGGAAGGTCCATGTAAATGACCGTAATAGCACCGTCTAACACCAGTTTCGAGAAGGACGTTATATATCTCTTCGCAAACCATATTTTGTGTAATCGGCGGATAATGAAGAAACACCACAGGTTCCAATCCTGTTTCTTTTGCAAGATTAATGGAAGTTCTCAGTCTTCCTGCTTCACGAAGAAGCACTTTATTATCTGCTGACTCCTCAGCGTCAAAAAACCAACCTCTTGAACCACATACGGCAATATCACCTACCGTTATAGTGTTATTGTGAAGAAAACGTATTGTATTCATCTCATTCTGATTTATGAAAGTTTCCATTTTTCGCATTGTTGTCCACCAGTAATCGTGGTTTCCTTTGAGGATTATTTTCTGCCCGGGAAGAGAATCAATAAAACGAAAATCATCCAGCGCTCCATCAAGGCTCATTCCCCATGAAATATCACCGGCTATTACAACGGTATCGGAATCACTAACTGTGCTTTCCCAGTTTTCCCTGAGTTTATCAACATATCCGCTCCAGCCTTTAAATATATCCATGGGCTTGTCCGTTCCAAGGGACAAATGGGTATCGGCAATTGCAAAAAGAGACATAACTCACCTCCCCTTTTAAAAAGCCGCCCACTCCGTTGAGAAGCAGGCGGCTGCTCATTTAAGACTGCTCAGATACAGGCAAAATCTTAGTAGAATCAGATACCAAGCATCTTATAGACTTCGTCTACCATCTGAGACTTTTCACATACGCCGTCAAAGCGTACAGCCTTTTCGCTCAAATTAGCAAGCTGAGGCGGAACAGGTTCGTTTGTAGCAACTGAAAGCTCAGATACTACACTGAACTCGCTGCCGGAAGAACGCTCGCCTGTTACAGCTTCAAGAACATCGGCTGAGAACTTATAGGGGTTTGCTGTTGAAGCGATAACTGTATCAGTTTCATCAGCAGTTCTCTCTTTATAAGCGTTATAAACGTTTACTGCAACTGCTGTATGAGTATCGCAGAGATATTCATCAGACTCAAAGACTTTCTTAATTGTAGCCTTTGTAGCGTCATCATCACAGTATCCGGCTACGAAAAGATCTTTGATCTTTGCAAAGACATCATCTGTAACTGTATACTTTCCGTCTGAGGAAAGAGCATTCATCCATCCTCTTACAAGCTCATCGTTAAAGCCGGTAAGGTCAAAGAGAAGACGCTCAAGGTTGCTTGAAATAAGGATATCCATTGAAGGAGAAGCGGTCATGTAGAAATCACGGTTTCTGTCATAGGTTCCGCTTGTAAGGAAATCTGTAAGAACGTTATTTGCGTTTGAAGCACAGATAAGCTTTCTGATGGGAAGTCCCATTTTCTTTGCGTAATATGCAGCAAGGATGTTACCGAAGTTTCCAGTTGGAACAACTACGTTTATCTCTTTGCCAGGCTCAATGCTGCCGTCATTTATCATATCGCAGTAAGCAGAGAAATAATAAACAACCTGCGGAACGAGTCTGCCCCAGTTAATTGAGTTTGCAGAAGAGAACATCATGTTATGGGCAGCAAGCTTTTCTCTTACAGCAGGATCTGTGAAAATCTTCTTAACGCCGCTCTGTGCATCGTCAAAGTTACCCTTGATTGCACAAACGCCTACGTTCTCACCTTCCTGAGTCATCATCTGAAGCTTCTGCATAGGACTTACACCGTCTTCGGGATAGAAAACAAGAACCTTTGTGTTCTTAACATCTTTAAATCCCTCAAGAGCAGCTTTACCGGTATCACCTGAAGTTGCAACAAGAATGACAATCTCCTTATCGCCGGCTGTCTTTGAAGCTGCTACAGTGAGAAGATAGGGCAAAATCTGAAGAGCCATGTCCTTAAATGCACATGTAGGACCTCTCCACAGCTCAAGAACATGTGTGTTGGGCTCGACTTCAACAAGGGGAGCAATTTTCGGTGAGCTGAATTTACTCTGCTCATAAGCGCCGTTTACGCAATAATTAAGCTCCTCTTCGGTAAAATCAGTGAGATAAAGAGAGAGAATCTTCTTAGCTCTTGTGATATAGTCTGCGTGTGAAAGCTCAATAATCTCATCCATGGAAACAGAGGGAATTGAAACGGGTACAAAAAGTCCTCCGTCCTCGGAAATTCCCTGAGCTATTGCCTGAGCAGCGCTCACACGGATATTTTTATTTCTCGTACTTGTGTATTCCATTTTTGATTCTCCTTATTCCAAGTATACTTTGTTATTCTATCACATATTTTCAGCGATGTAAAACATTAAAGAAAAAATTTCTTGCATTTCCATAAAAGCAACTATTAAGAGTGTCTTCCGGTATGCCGTTTTTGTTAAGATAGTCCCATAAATCTGAGATTTTTTCTATTCCTGCAAGTTCCTTGGCAATTTCACAGCCGTCAAAATCAGATCCCATGGCGGCGACATATTCTCCTCCACGCTCCAGAATATGATAAAGATGACGTAAAACTCCGTCAAATCCGCTTTCAGTATTATCAGAAAGGAAGTTCTTATAGAAATTTACTCCGATAAGTCCCTTTCGTCTTATAATCTCATCAATTTGTTCATCGGTAAGGTTACGCTTATGGCGGTGTACTCTATTACAGTCAGAGTGACTTGCTATAAATGGAAAATCCACTTCCTGCGCTGTATCATAAAATCCTTTTTCACTCAAATGTGAGACATCAGGCACAATACCAGCGGAGCAAAGCTCCTTAACAGCACTTTTTCCGAAAGATGTTAAACCTTTATCATCTTTCTCCATACATCCGCTGCCAAGCTCATTTGCATCATTCCAAGTAAGGGTGAGGATTTTCACTCCTCTATCTTTTAACAGACTTATTCTATCAATGTCTCCGCATAAAACGCTTCCACCCTCAACTGCCAAAATGGAAGCTGCTTTATTTTCATTTTCAGCTTTCAAAATATCGTCAGATGTAAAACACGGCAAAATAATATCTTCGTTTTTACTAAGTTCCTTTAAGTAATAATCATAAACCCTGTCGAAATAATCAGCAGCGTCTCTTCCACGTTTTTCATCGGGCATCCAAATTGCAAAAACCTGAATCCAGCTATTTAAATACGCTCCTTTTTCCAAGGATATGTGAAGTGTGTTTGCTCTTAAAGGCAAGTTTCTGTTGGCACATTCACCTATTGTATCACAGTGAAGATCAAAAAAATTCAAAACCCGTTCACCCCTTCAAAGGCATTTTCTATGTGGTTTATCCTTTTTACTTTTCCTCCTGATGTATATACCTCTATAACATCAAACCTTGGCTGAAGAGAGGTGGCATTCTGCATGAGATATATCTGAGCTGTTTTTACAAGTCTTTGTATCTTTTTATAAGTTACGGCTTCGGCGGGAGTATAGAAAGAATTTTCATCTCTTGTCTTTACCTCTACAAAAACAAGATAACCACCCTTTTCGCCTATAATATCTATTTCTCCAAAGCGACAGCGAAAATTAGCACTTACAATATTATAGCCTTTCTTTCTCAAATACCGTGCCGCTTCATATTCGCCGTAAGCGCCTTTTCCGCCCTTCACCTCATCTTACCTTCCTGCCATTTTTTAAGAAATGTCTGACGGTGCACAGGTGACGGCCCGTATTCATCAAGACACTGATAATGAAGTTTTGTGCCGTAGCCCTTATGCTTTGAGAAACAGTACTGCGGATAAACTTTATCCATATTCATCATATATCTGTCCCTTGTAACTTTAGCGAGAATTGAAGCCGCCGCAACGCTCGCAGAACGTGCATCTCCCTTTATAACCGCTTCCTGCTCAATTGGAAGTCCAGGAGTTTTATTTCCGTCAATAAGCGCATAATCAGGAGATACCTTTGTAAGTCCCTCAAAAGCTCTGCGCATCGCAAGGAAAGTTGCCTGCAAAATATTAATTTCATCAATTTCCTGTTCCGACGCCATGGCAATGGAGTAATCAACCGCTTTTTCGGTTATCTCCTTAAAAAGAGCTTCTCTTTTTTTCTCCGTAAGCTTTTTTGAGTCATTAAGTCCTTCTATCATTTCACCATTTCGGAGTACAACACAGGCAGCGCAAACAGGACCTGCAAGAGGCCCCCTGCCAGCTTCATCTATTCCGCAAACTGTTTTAAATCCTTTCGCCTTTGCGGCGTTTTCAAATTCAAACCAATCCAAATCTAACATCCCTTACAAAATTTTCTTAACCTGTTCTTTTACAAGCTCTTCACTGAGATTATCAATAAGACATCCGTATCCTGCAACACAAAGTCCTCCCAAGACATTGCCGTATGCTGCACATTCACAAACATCCATATCATTATACAATCCATAAAGGAATCCCGTCATAAAAGCATCTCCCGCTCCTGTGGAGTCAATACGAGTGATGCCCGGCAAAGGCTCTATAACGTTGCTCTTTCCGTTATGTTTTACGAGAGTTCCTTTTTTATCGAGTTTTATTATAACGTATTCAAAGTAATTGGAAAGAATGTCTGCCGCCTTTTCAACTGTATCGGCTCCTGTGATTCTAAGCGCTTCTTTTGTGTTGGGAGTGTAAAAATCGGCGATTTCAAGACATTCTTTATACTTTCCCAAAGTCATTTCGCCGTCCCAGCCCATGTCGAAAACAATCTTTGTTCCATCAGCTTTGGCTCGCTTATATGCGTCGATGAAATTTGCATCCATATCAGCGACCTTAGATCCTTTAATTACGGAATAGACATCCTCTATAACCTTTTCGTTGATTTCCGCTCCATCGGTATAAGATACAAAAGCTCTGTCGTTTTCTGTAATAATGGCACTTGTAAGAGTAACGGGCATTCCGTCACCTGAATAAAGATTTCTGTATTCCACTCCTGTTTCCTTTATCTTCTCTTCAGCAAACTTTGAAAAGAAATCATTACCCGTAAAGCTTCCGAGACGTACCGGAACGCCCAGTCTACCGAGATTTATCATAGTTGCTGGTATTCCTCCACCAAGCTTCATATTAAAATCACGGGCATATATCTCTTCGCTTTCCTGAGGAATTGCAGACATTCCTCCATAAAGCAAATCTACATTGGCAAAACCTACTCCTGCAGCAAAACTCATTATTTCCACTCCCCGCTGTATTCTTCATTAAGATTAAGATATTCCTCTACAAGTTCCTTAGCAAGAGAATATGAATTGACAAGAGGATGTACCATTAAACAATCCACTGCTGTATCTATGCTTTTTTCTCTGATAGCTTTGGAAGCAAGCCTTTCATAAAGCTTTACTCTTCTTATGAGCTCAAGATTGATTTCGCTCAAATTTTCAAATTTATGAGGAATACATTCTCCGTTTACTAAATCACAGGTTACCTCTATAACATCACTGTTTTTAAGGCAGCTTATAGCACCGTTATTTGGAACACATAAAATCATCTGTGTATCTTTACCGCTGCGTACTGATTTTATATATTTAAGGGCAACACCAGCATATCCGCCCTCATCTTTTGAGTAGATGTCAAATTTGAAGGGAGGCTTATCGTTTGCAACACCTGTTTCATTTGCCATATATGCACTTTCACGTTTACCGTACCATTTTTCAAAAACCTTAAGGCAGGAATCAAAATCATTTTCAATATCCATACCTGAAAGCTCTTTGGTCATTTCTCTGTTTATTTCGCAAATAACCTCTCCTCTTGTCTTACCGGCTTTGAGAATGTTTTCGACGGCCTTTTCACGATAATAGAAATAATACAGGTATTCGTTTAAAATGCAGCCTTGTTTTTTTACAAGTTCAGGCTCAAAAAAACGCATTTCTGTTTTATGATATATTCTCTCATCTCCGATAAGCTCAGGCATTATCTCCTTACCGCATAGCTTTATGCTGTTGAAAAATGAAAGATGATTAAGTCCGTAACATTCTCCAGTAATTTCATCCTGACTTTTTCCGTAAAGGGATGCAAAATCATGGAGCAGACTGCTTGGAGCATCGCATATTCCGTATGTAAAGTCATATCCCATATCACGAAGAGTTTGTGAGACAACTCCGGCGGGGTTTGTAAAGTTAAACACTTTTACATTTGGCTTAGAATACTTCTTTATCAGCTCACAGTATTCTTTCAGAGCGGGAACAGAGCGCATAGCAAAGGAAAATCCCGCTGCTCCTGTAGTTTCCTGACCAAGAATACCACGCTTAAGAGCTGTTCTTTCGTCCTTAACACGCATTTCATCTTCGCCCACTCTTATAGTTGTAATAACATAAGAGGCATCTCTTACCGCTTCTACCGCATCAGAAGTAAGATAAAATTTAATGCTTTCATCTATTCGCTTTGCAACCTGTTTTGCCATACCGCCGTAAATTCGCAGCTTAGTCTCATTATTATCCATAAAGACTATTTCATTTATTCCTGTACTTTTTACGCTTTGAACCAGACTTTTGGCAAGAAACATTGAGCGAACTCCGCCTCCGCCTATTACCGCAAGCTTCATTTTTACCTCTCCTTTAACTGTTTTCTGCTAAGAAACAGTATAAACCACAAAAATATTTTTTACAACAGAATTATCATCTGTACACTTATGCAATATTAAGTAAAACGCTCTCTATTTTCTTTTATTAATACCTCACTTTTATAATCTTGCGAAGCTGCTATTTTTATCCTATAATTAATACGAAGCTTTAATCATTGAAAGGAGAATTATATTGTAATGGAAACTGCAATTATTATTTTAGTTGTTATTCTAATTATCTTTTTGCTTTTAATGCTCGCAGGAAACTTCTTTTTCAGTTTTGCTTTAAACACAGAATCTTTGTTCAGCATGCAAAAAATAATGCCGATACTGCTCAAAAAAAACGGAACCAATGTTCAGGAATACAGCGGATATACTGGCTCAAAAGAAGAAAAAGATTGGTTCAGCAAAATAAGAAAAAATGTCTACATAAACTCCAAAGACGGTCTTAAGCTTCACGGATATGAGATAATTAACGAAAACGGAAACGGCAATTACATTATAGCCTGCCATGGATACAGCGGCAGCGCAAATGATATGGCTCGATATGCCAAATGGTATTACAGCATGGGATACAGCCTTATAATACCAGATGCAAGAGCTCACGGAACAAGTGAGGGTCATGTCAGAGGTATGGGCTGGCTCGAAAGATTAGATATTCCGATTTGGATCAATAAAATTTTAAGCGAACACGAAGATGCTAAAATTGCGCTTTTTGGTATTTCAATGGGAGCTGCAACAGTAATGATGACTTCCGGCGAAGAACTTCCCAAGCAGGTTTGTGCAGTAATTGAAGACTGCGGATATTCTTCAGCATGGGATGAATTTGAAAAACAGCTAAAAAACATGTTCCATCTTCCATCTTTCACACTGATGAATGTAGCATCAATTGTGACAAAAATAAGAGGAGGATATTCTCTAAAAGAAGCGAGTGCAGTAAATCAGCTTAAGAAATGCAAGCTTCCTGTATTATTTATACATGGCAAAGACGATCAATTTGTACCATTTGAAATGCTGGATATTGTTTATGACGCAGCAACAACAGCGAAGGAAAAGCTTGCAGTTGAAAATGCAGGTCATGCAATGTCCTCTACCAAGGAACCTGAAATTTATTGGAATACAGTAAAAGCTTTTTTAAATAAACATATGAATGAAATCGTCACTGACAATAAATGATCAAACTTTCTCCCGTTTTTTACGGGAGGTTTTTATCTCATAAAAAATACCGGTAAGGCTTAAAACCTTACCGGTATTTTTTAGTCCTTTTTAACGAGGGGATTCTGCCTCTTCTCATCATTCTCCATAGCTTCTACGACTTAATCCATTTAGCGTAAAGGTCCATACTGCCGCTGACAGTATTTTCACTGAAATTCCATGGTTTGGTACAAGCTTCATCTAAATACCAACCACCGAAAATATAACCTTCCTTTACGGGTGTTGGAGGCTCTTCAAGATATTCTCCATACATTACTTTCTGTGGCTCAACTGATGAACCGCCATCCATATTAAACGTTACAGTAAAGCCTCTGTTAGAAAAAAGAACAGCAATCGCAATGATCAATGCTACTATTCCGCCGATAATCACATAATTTAAAGTCTTAACGGTTATTTTTGAATTTCTTATTATATTACGAGACTGAATCGTAGATTTACCGTTAGACTCACTGCTCATTTCCGCTGCAGATTCTGTAATTTCTTTATTTTCAGGAGACATCTGAACACCTCACAATGCATTACTGCAATTACTTACGTACAAGGTACTTTCTCATATCAATTGCACAAGCAACCAATATTATAAGACCTTTTATGATATATTGCAAGTTCTGATCAACACTAAGGAATGTAAGACCGACAAAAATGATTCTAAGAAGGAATACGCCGAGGATAACTCCTCTGATTCTTCCGATACCGCCGACGAATGAAACGCCGCCTATGACGCAGGCTGCAATAGCATCAAGTTCATAGTTAAGACCTGTATTTGCTGTATTTGAACCGATTCTTGCGCCTTCAATAAATCCAGTAATACCATACATAATACCGGCAAGAGTAAACACAAGAATTATTGTAAGCGGTACGTTAACACCGGAAACTCTTGCTGCTTCTTCGTTTGAACCAACAGCAAACATATTCTTTCCAAAAGATGTCTTGTTCCAAATAAACCACATAATTATCGTAATTCCGATAGCGTACCATACATAGTTAGGAATTACCACATTTCCTATCTGAATACCGCCTGTGATAAATTTGCTGTAAGATCTGTCAAGACCGGAAATAGACTGACCATTATTGTTTCCCTGTGTAAGGAAAACAAGAAGTGTACCATAAACTATAAGCTGAGTAGCAAGTGTAACGATGAACGGATGAAGACTGAATTTTGCAGTACAGAAGCCGTTGACCGCTCCAACTAATGCGCCTATGGCCATAACTATAAGAATTACTACCGGGAGAGGAAAAGTTCCAATTCCAGGGAACATCTTATTAGGATAGTCTGCTGCCTGAAGCAAAGAGGCAGCTATACACGCTGTAAGACCAACAACTCGTCCGGCTGAAAGGTCAGTACCGGTAAGTATAATAGCTCCTGCAATACCCAACGCAATAGGCAGATAAGCAGCTGTAAGTGAAATAATATTTATTATTGATGATGAAGAAACAAAGTTAGGATTGTAAATGGTAATGCCTATTACAGCCACAACCATAAATATATAGAGTGAGTTATTAATTAAAAACTCAGACCACCAGTGTTTTGGATTTGCTTTATATGCAGATTTTGTTTCTGCAAGTCTTTGTTTATATCCTGCAACTATATTCATAAATCCCTCTCCTTATACATATTTAGCAGCAAGAGTCATAATCTCTTCCTGAGTTGCGGTTGCAGCGTCGACCTCACCGGCAAGACGTCCACCTGACATAACGAGTATTCTGTCACAAACTCCAAGAAGTTCAGGCATTTCAGATGAAACCATCATTACGCCTTTACCTTCCTTTGCCAATTCGATTATCAGCTGATATATTTCATATTTTGCACCAACATCGATACCACGAGTAGGCTCATCAAGAAGCAGAACCTCCGGATTTGAAAGAAGCCATCTGCCAAGAATAACCTTCTGCTGATTACCGCCTGAAAGAGAGCGAATTTTTGTTTCCTGACTCGGTGTTTTAATGCGCATTGCTTTTATTGACCAGTCTGTTTTCTCTTTCATTTTTTTATTACTCAGAAGTCCAAACTTTTTATAATTATTCAGACTTGAAATAACGGTGTTTTCACGAATATTAAGTATTGAGAAAATACCGGTTGCACGTCTTTCCTCTGTAAGCAGAGCAAATCCGTTTTTAATGGATTCTCTCGAATTTTTATTATTTATCTTCTTTCCGTGAAGAGTGATTTCACCCTTACTTTTTGAAGCTACACCGAACAAAGTTTCAAGAACCTCTGTCCTTCCGGATCCGTCGAGACCTGCCAGGCCCAGTATCTCACCCTTTCTGAGAGTGAACGAAACATCCTGAAGATTCGAGTACATACCGGAAAGGCCTTCAACTTTTAAGAATTCTTCTCCGATTTCCTTATCTTTTTCAGGGAAACGTTTTTCAAGAGTTCTTCCGACCATCAGCTTTATGATATGATCCATTGTGAGATCTTTTGCCGGTTCTGTAGCAACCCATGTTCCGTCTCGCATTATAGTAACTTCATCAGAAATCTTTAATATCTCTTCCATCTTATGGGATATATAAATTATTCCGCATCCACGATCTCTGAGCATATTTATGATTCTGAAAAGATGCACAACTTCTTCTTCGGTCAATGACGAAGTAGGTTCATCGAATACTATAACGCTTGCGTTATAAGAAACTGCTTTCGCTATTTCTACCATCTGTCTTTGAGCAACAGGCATGGTGCTCATTATGGTTTTTGGATTTACTTTAATATCAAGCTCTTCAAAAACCTTCATTGTATCTTTATACATTTTAGTTTCTGAAACAAAAGGTCCTTTTTTAGGGTAACGGCCAAGCCAAATGTTATCCATAACATTTCTTTTAAGAGCCTGATTAAGCTCCTGATGAACCATTGCCACTCCGTTTTCAAGAGCTTCCTTGGAGTTCTTGAAATCAACTTTTTTTCCGTTAAGATAAACCTCACCACTGTCTTTTGAATACATTCCGAAAAGACATTTCATCAAAGTTGACTTTCCTGCTCCGTTTTCACCCATAAGAGCGTGCACTGTACCTCGTTTTACAGTTAAGGAAACATTGTCAAGAGCCTTAACACCGGGAAAGGTTTTTGTTATATTTTTCATTTCAAGCAATACGTTATCTTCCATACATTTTCCTCCGGTTTTCTGGCTTTTACAAACATATAGCCGCCTAAAAGACGGCTATATGCATTACAGCTAAATGCTTTTATCTCTGTTCAGATTTTAATTATTCGCCTGTATAGATTCCATAAGGTATACGGATCTTTGCACAGTCTTTATCTACATTGAGAGAATCAGTGCCGTCCATAAGTGCCTTACCATTTGCTATATTACCTGTAAGCTGAGCAATAGCATTTGCCATTCCATCAGCGTCCTGCTTGATTGTACCAGCCATCTTGCCGGCAGCAATAAGTTCCTTAGCAGCTGCAGTTGCATCAACACCAAATACAGGGATGAACTTATCAGCAGAACCTGTATTGAAGCCGATATCATTAAGAGCTGTGATTGCGCCCTGAGCCATATCATCATTATTGGCGATAACAAGCTCTACCATATTCTTATTGGCAACTGAATACTCACTAAGTATGGTCTTCATATACTCATTGGATGCGTTTGCTGACCATGTTCCGTTTTTATCAAGAAGGAACTGATCCTTGTTCTTGCTGTCATAGAACTTAAGAGGCTTCTTACCGGCTGCTGTAAGCTTTGCATTTGCATCTTCTACTGCATACTGTGTACGATAATCAGCTTCTTTGTTACCCTGCTGACCCTTGAACATTACATAGGAGATTTCTCCGTCGCCGTTAAGATCAACTTTATCATAGTTAGCTAAAAGATAATCAGCGATCATCTGACCCTGAAGATGTCCTGCCTCAGCAGCATCAGTACCGACAAATGCGCACTTGTCATAGCTGTTAACAACTTCATTCTTTACCTCACGGTTAAAGAAAATAACCGGAATGTTCTGAGCTTTTGCCATATCAACAATTTTGTAAGCTGCATCGTCAGAAGCAGTTTCAACGATGTTGACTATGAGAAGCTTTGCTCCCTTTGTGATAGCTGTCTGAACCTGTTCTGTCTGAAGAGTCTGGTTTCCGTTGGCATCATTATCCTGATAATCTACACCAAGATCTGTAAGAGCCTTATCAAGTGCTGTACGTACACTGGAAATATACGGGTCACTGTAACTATAATAGAAAACAGATACTTTAAGTCCGTCCTTCTTTCCTCCGTCATCAGTGTTTCCGCCGCATGCTGCAAGAGCAACTACGAAAACAAGTGCCAAAAGGATGGCTAAAACTTTCTTCATTTTTTTCATACTTGTTTCTCCTTTACCGTTAAATTTAGATACCGATTGAAAATTTTAAGCATTAATATTTCTTTAACATCCGTACAATATTTGATACTTAATTTTAAACCAGTACCTATATTATTGAGGAAATCCACTTCCTCTATGCAGCTTGATATTATCATGATTTTAGTGCAAAGTCAACATATTTTTACGCAGTTATAAAACTAAAATATGCAAAATATAGCCATTTAACAAATTGTTTATTCTTTATTAGAAAAAATATTTTTGGATAATTAACAGAATTTCACTAATATTTGTTAGTAATTTATCAAAGTTTAAGTTAACATTTTCTTAACAATCCTGCCTATTGTATTGTTTTTAATCAGATATTTCGAAATATCACCTATATTTTTTGATTATAAGGTAAGTTTAACAAAAATAATGGATTCCATCAGAATTTATTATTTTTCACAAATTTAGTTTTAAATATACACCATAGAATTTAATTAAGTTTAAATATTAAATAAAGTAACCAATAATTTTTAACTAGCGTTAAAAAATTTAACACTTTTACAGTAACTATAATACCTGTATTTTATAGTTATATACATATGATTTCCATTTAAAAAATTATTTGCACTAAAACAGCAAACCGCCCTGTTTTTTTTACAAAACAGAGCGGTTTGCTAAGCATAATATTAAATTTTAAATTAATCAAGGAAATCCCTGAGACGTTTACTTCTGCTGGGATGACGAAGCTTACGAAGAGCTTTTGCTTCAATCTGTCTGATACGTTCTCTTGTAACTTTGAACTCCTTACCAACTTCCTCAAGGGTTCTGGGATGACCATCCTCAAGGCCGAAACGAAGGGAAAGAACCTTTGCCTCTCTGGGAGTAAGGGTTTTAAGAACTTCTCCGAGCTGCTCTTTAAGAAGAAGCATTGATGCTGCATCCGCAGGAGCAAGAGCTTCATCATCGGGGATGAAATCGCCAAGATGGCTGTCCTCTTCCTCACCAATGGGTGTTTCAAGAGAAACTGGCTCCTGTGCTACACGGAGAATCTCACGAACTTTATCAACAGGCATATCAAGCTCAGCTGCAATCTCCTCTGCGGTTGGATCTCTGCCGTTTTTATGAAGAAGCTGGCTGTTGGTCTTTTTAACCTTGTTAATAGTTTCAACCATATGAACGGGAATTCTTATGGTTCTCGCCTGATCTGCAATAGCTCTTGTAATAGCCTGTCTTATCCACCATGTAGCATAGGTCGAAAATTTAAAGCCCTTTGTATAATCGAACTTATCAACAGCTTTAATAAGACCTAAGTTACCTTCCTGTATAAGGTCAAGGAACTGCATTCCTCTACCCACATACTTTTTGGCGATACTTACAACAAGACGAAGGTTTGCCTCGGCAAGACGCTTTTTGGCAGCTTCATCATTTTCGGTAATTCTGATAGCAAGCTCGATTTCCTCTTCGGGAGTGAGAAGCGGTACTGTACCGATTTCTTTAAGATAAACCTTTACAGGATCATCCATAGCGAGATTTTTGGTATCAATTGCAATCGCCGCATCCTGCTCTGCACTTTTTGAAACGGAAGAAGCTCCGTCAAAAAGATCTCCATCAATCACACCATCGCCAAAATCGTCGACAATCTCAATATTTTGCCCCTCTATTGTATCGTAGAGTTTGTCAAGCTCCTCGATATCCAAATCCATTTCGACTATGGCAGCATCGATTTCGTTTGTTGTCAAACGTCCGCTCTGCTTACCTTTGTCAATCAGGGATTTAACGCTTGGTTTCTTGTCCACATTTTCCATTTTACTTTCTCCTTACGTTATGTATCCTTTGTTTTATTCTGAAAAAGCTTCAAAAATTCTTCGTCGCTTGCCGCAGCGGGATCGACTTTAATCATATTGGCTTTTTCACGTCGGATTGTTTTTATGCAATCGCTGCACTCGGCAACGGTGTTGCTGACTGTAAAAGACATTGTCTGCAAAAGTGCGATTCTTCCCATTTCTTCCGGAGTAAAAGAACCGGAAAAATAGCTTAAATCCAAGGGAAGATTCTGTTTTATTCTGTCCCGCAAAAAAGAAAAAACACGGGCATTAAAGGAGGTTATAAATTCCTCCGGCTGTATATCATCTATTTTTTCAAGAAAATCGGGATTTTTCATTATAGTCGCCAAAAGTACATCTTCTGCTTTTGCTCCCAACGGCGATTTGGCTCTGTCGGGATTTATGGGGTCATTTGTCGGCAGAGACTCTTTCTGTATCTGCCTGAACTGTGCCTTTTCGCTTTTTCTGCGGTTCGCTTTATATTTTCTCTCAGCCTCACGTAAAATTGCATCTTTTGAGATATTCAGTTCCCCTGAAAGCCTAGAGGCATATACTTCACGTTCTATTGAATTCGAAATAAACGAAAGCACATCGGTAGCCTCATTTAGAAAGCTTACCTTTCCGTCATCCGTCGAAACATCGTATTTATTTCTTGCTTTCAAGATTTTATACTCCGTATCGTTTGCCGCTCCTTGGAGCAAAGCACGGAATCTTTCGGGACCATGATTTTTTATAATCTCATCGGGATCTTTTCCTCCGCTTAAAGACAGCACTCTGATTTTTATTCCCGTTTTTGAGAAAATCTGTATTGCCCTGGTTGCGGCAGCCTGTCCGGCTCCGTCATTGTCATAAGAGAGAATAACTTCATCGGCATATCGTGCTATAATTCCTGCCTGCTCTTTGGTAAGAGCTGTTCCGAGACAGGCAACAGCATTGGTAAAGCCTGCCTGATGCAAAGCTATTACATCCATATAGCCTTCAGCCAAAATAAGTTTCCTATCGCTGTTTCCGTTTTTCGCAAGATTAAGGGCAAAAATACCCTGACCTTTTTTATAGACAAGTGTATCGGAAGTATTAATATACTTAGGCTTAGAGTCATCCAGCACACGGCCACCGAAAGCTACAACATTGCCTCTTATATCTATAACCGGAAACATAAGTCGATTTCTGAAATTGTCATATACATTTTTTCTGTCATTTTTTACGCTTTCATTGGCAAGGTTTGCTGATACAAGCTCCTGCCTTGTAAACCCTAAAGAACGCATATGATCTATAAGACTGTGCCAGCTATTGGGAGCAAATCCCAAACCGAAAGAAGCAATCGTCTTTTTTGTAAGACCACGCCTTAATAGATATTCAAGCGCTTCTCTGCCCTCGGGAGCCATAAGGCATGAATGAAAATATCTTGCAGCGGCACGGTTAGCCTCTAAAATACGTCTCCTTTTATCGCTGATAGTTTTATCATATCCGCCTTCATCAGGCATTGTCATACCAGCTTTATCTGCAAGGGCTTTTACTGCATCTATATAATCGAGATTTTCGATTTTTCTCAGAAATGTAACTGCGTCTCCGCCGGAGCCGCATCCGAAACAATAAAACGACTGGCTTTCAGGATAAACGGTAAAAGACGGCGTTTTCTCATTATGAAAGGGGCAAAGTCCCACAAGAGTTTTTCCCCTGCGCTTTAATACCACATAAGACGAAATAAGGTTTTCAATATCTGTTCTCATTCTGAGCTCTGATAAAAATTCTTCTCCAAGTGCCATCTTTCCGCCTCCTTTCGCCTTTAAATATTATCAGTATTTACTTTTACAGCATTGTCCACGAATTTGGAACAAACAAATTTGTATAGGTTTTAACTGCATAGTGGTCTGTCATACCAGCTATATAATCACAAGCTGCCCTTTCTGCTCCATCCCTGTCCCTTATGACAGCATATTCACCGGGAAGAGTCTCAGGATTTTTCGTAAAATACTCATACAGCCTTTTTATCATATCCATAGCTTTGCTCTCTTCACTTTTGCAGACAGGATTAGTATACACGTTTGCAAACATAAAGGAGTGAAGATTTTCAAAGGCTATTTCCGTATCCATATCAAAGGTGATATCTCTGCCGCTGTTCTCTATAACAGATATAACAAGTGTGTTAATTCTATCTGACTTAGAACGTCCAAGTACCTTTAAAATCTCTTCGGGGATATCTGTTTCTTTTATAACACCAGCTCTGACGGCATCTTCTATATCATGATTGATATAGGCGATTTTATCGGCAAGCTTTACCACTCTTCCCTCAAGAGTTGAAGCTTCAGTACCCGTTGTATGGCAAACTATTCCGTTTCTCACTTCATATGTAAGATTAAGTCCTTTGCCGTTCTTTTCTATAACATCTACAACACGCAGACTTTGCCGATAGTGTTTGAAACCTCCGGGAAAAATCTCATTGAGAGCACGTTCTCCCGCATGACCAAAAGGCGTATGGCCTAAATCATGCCCCAGAGAAATAGCTTCTGTTAAATCTTCATTGAGCCTGAGTCCCCTTGCAATTGTTCTGGCTATCTGTGAAACCTCAAAAGTATGTGTAAGCCTTGTGCGATAGTGATCTCCTACGGGAGAGAGAAAAACCTGGGTTTTCTGCTTTAAACGCAAAAATGCATTACAATGAATGATCCTGTCCCTGTCTCGCTGGTATGCGGTTCTTATTGGGCACTCATCTTCTGGTCTTTTGCGTCCCTTTGTGTTTTTACAGAGCATTCCGTAAGGTGAAAGTGTTTTTTCCTCAATTTCAAGAGTTTTTTCCCTTACGTTCATCACTCACGCCTCCCCAAAAATACATAATTACACAAAAGCTGTACTTAATTTTTTTCGGTTCGTTTATATATACGCAAAAATCGTTCTTTTCCCTTTATTTTATTTTAAAGTCTGCAAAAAATTTTTTCTTTTTCGTCGCAGTGAAATCTTCCGTTACTTAAATCAATAACTGCTGCGTTCAGTCCCTCAAATTTATCTTCTGAAATTCTGAATTTTACAAGGACATCACTTTCAAAAACAGTATCCTCTACAATCGCCTCTTTTTCAGGCAAAAGCGCAGCAAGGCGTCCGTAAAAATTGTAATCACAGCGTACTTCTCCGAGTGTGCACATTGCCATCGTTATTATTTTTCCGCTCTCAAGGGCTATTTTTGAGCCATGAGAATAAGCCCTGACAAGCCCTCCGGTGCCAAGTAAAATACCGCCAAAATATCTTGTCACAACTACTGCAACATCCACAAGGTTTTCTTTTAAAATAACGTCAAGTACCGGCATCCCTGCTGTTCCCTGAGGCTCTCCGTCATCGGAATAACGGCGAAGCTGTCCCTGCCGCAAGGAATATGCATAGACGTTGTGCGTTGCCTCACGGTGCTGAGATTTTATCTCGTTTATAAATTCTACCGCTTCCTCTGGTGTTTTTACGGGACATACATGGCCGATAAACCTTGATTTTTTAACTATAAATTCATCGCTTCCTCTTGAAGCTACCGTTTTATAACTATCCATTTTTCCACCGTCCAAAACAAAGTGGCAAAAAATAAGGCGATGCTCTTTTGACACCTTACGTAAAGAAGGTACCATATTTTTTTATTTCTCACCTTTTCGGATTGTGGTATAACAATCCGATGCTCACTATTGTTATCGTATTATTACTGCAAATGATCGACACTCGTTTTTGCTTCAGATAAAATATAAAACTGAATTTTGTTTTATTCTATAACCTTATCTGAGTAAGCTTCCAATATTTTTTTGATTTCAATCATACTGTTTTTTGAATATTTATCTGCCCATTTAATAAGATTTACCAATGATTTGAGAGTTTCCTTTTTACCCATTTCAAGACCAAACTTTCTTCTAATAAATCTTCGTATAATTCTGTATCTATATTTATATTTGGGAATACTCAGTAAATAAATTTTATCAGCATCTTCAAAGCACCGACCACACCAATCATAATATACGCCCTCAACAATCCAGTTCTCTTGTTTCAAAATTTCGTTAAGAAGTTCATCACGTTCTTGGGGTTTTCTTTTCACACCGTAAGCATTCGCTTTATTATCCCATTGTAAATCATCTAAGTCATAGTGTAGTATGTCGAGCTCTTTTGACAATTTTTCAGCAAGAAATGTTTTTCCGGTTCCAGGACCACCGATAATATGTATTTTCATACTTTCTTCCTTTTATAAACTCAGCTTTATATATCCGATAAACTGTAAATGCTTTTTTGGCAAAGTTAAAGGGAGAGGCTACTTCTTTATAGCGCCTCTCCCTTTGCACCGCATTATTTTCGACTGTCTTATTTGCCAGTGTTATAACGCTTATTGAAGCGGTCAACACGTCCGCCTGTATCAACAAGCTTCTGCTTGCCGGTGAAGAACGGATGGCACTTTGAGCAAATATCTACACGCATATTCTGCTTTGTGGAAGATGTTGCAATAACTTCGCCGCATGCACACTTTATTTCTGTGGGCTGATAATCGGGATGAATTCCTTTTTTCATTCTATGTCACCTCTTTCGACTGCACACTTAATTGCATATATATCGTTATAGAATTTTATCACAACTAAAACAAAAATGCAACTGCTATTTGACAAATAAATTAAATTTATTTAAAAATTAAATCTTTTTCCCCTGAAAACAATTAATTTATATATTCACTTCTATTTCCTCACCCAAATGGAATGAATAAAGAAGCACTTCCTTTACAGGAATCTCGAGACTTTTTTCTATTGCCTGCTTATAAACCTTAAGCTGATTTCTGTAAAGCTCTATAAGCTTTTTGGGAGTAGAAACTCTGTCCGTCTTATAGTCCACCAGAACAGCTTCTCCGTTTTCAGAAAACACGCAGTCCGCAATTCCCTGGATGACAATTTTCTCATCTTTGAGATTTTCAGGAAGTTCAGGGTTATATTCTCCTGCACTTACCTCGGTTACAAACTTATATTCTCGCATAAGAGAATCCGAAGAGAATATACGCTTTGCAAGATTTCCGGAAAAGAACTTATCAATTTTTTCAAGCTCTACTCCCTCGCTTTCAGCTTCACTTAAAAAGCCTTTCGATTTAAGCCGCAGTATTTCCTCAGAAGCATTTTCTTTTGCCTTTTCAAAATCACAAAACTGCATAAACTTATGAGTAGCTGTTCCCTTCTGTGCCGGAGTAAGACCTTTTTTCTCTAAGAAAGCGGGACGTGATGAACAGAAAAAGTCATAGTCCGGCTTTTCCTCTTCAAGATGAGAAGCAGAAAGCTTTACCGCAACCTTTGACAAAGGCTCATATGGATACTCATATTCGGCACGCTCTTTTATCTCTTCCATTATCCTTGGAGAAACACAGCAGTTTTCTTCATTCTGTTCTCCCTGTTCAGCAGTTTCCTCATCCTCATAGGACATACAGAGCTTTATTGAATAATCGGAATCAATGCATCTGTTTGAACAGCAGGCAATTTTGCGTATTTCGCCGCAGTTAGGATGAAATGCCAAAGGAGGAATAATCCAGCTTAAAAAGTTTCCTGAATTAACAACTCCCTGAACAGGAATCTTATCAAGGTTTTCACCGGAGACAGTTGCCGACAAAATTGCTTTTTCAATATTTGATACAGTTCCCGTCATAACAAGCTTTTCTTTCGCTCTCGTCATGGCAACATAGAGCACTCGCATTTCCTCAGCAACATCGGCACGCTTATTGGCAAGACGTACCGCTTCATATCCGGCAGTGTCAAAAACCATTCCCTTTTGTGAATCCCTCAGCTTCATTCCTATACCTAAAGAAGAGCTTAAAACCACAGGGTCTGCATTTCGTCCGCCGAATGAAACACCGCAGTTTGCAAGAATACATATGGGAAATTCAAGTCCCTTACTACCGTGGATTGTCATAATCCTTACTACATCAGCGTTTTCAGAAATTGTAGAAGCGGCAGAAAAATCAGAATCGCTATCCTTTATTGACTCTATAAATCTTACAAAGCCAGATACTCCCTTATAGCCTGATTTTTCAAATCTTTCTGCATATGAGATAAGCATCAAAAGATTAGCATATCTTTGCTCGCCGCCGTTCATGGCTTTTACGGCTGTCATATAACTGGTTGCTTCAAGAATTGTTCTGATTAAATCATCTGACGGTGCAGCGGCGGCAAGACGACGGAATTTTCTTAAGTCAGATGTAAACTCCTGTGCTTTTTTTAATCCCGTCTCTGCGGCTTTCAGAACCGCTGTATAAAGAGGAGCATATCTTTCCGTCATCCTGATTTCAGCCATTTCATCAGGAGTAAATCCGTAAATTGGTGACATCATAACCGCTGCAAGAGGAATATCCTTAACAGGGTTATCAATTGCCTTTAAGTAAGAAATTACATCGGATACTTCTCTTGTTTCAAAAAGTCCGCCTTTTAAATCCACATAAACAGGTATTCCCTTATTTTTAAGGCGCTCGCTGTATATTGCTCCATTGTTCTTTGTGCTTCGCATTAAAATGCAAAAGTCACCATATCTTGACTTGCGAAGAGTTCCGTTTTCGGTTACATATGTATTTCCACTTTCAACTGCATTTTTTATGTATGAGGCGATATACTCTGCCTCCATAGGTGCAGTACTCGCCCTGCCCTTTCGCTCCAAAAGATGAAGTTCGCACTGAGCATCATTTATTTCGGGATATACAGCCTCTGCCTTTAAAGCCTCTTCCTCGCCGTATTCCAGTTCTCCCGCTTCACGGCTCATAAGCTTTTTAAATACAAGGTTTATGCTCTCTGTAACACCCGCTCTGCTTCGGAAATTTCTATCGAGAATAATTTTCGCCGGATAATCTTTACCGTTATAGGGATTAAAGGTTTCTTTAAGGTTAATGAATATTTCAGGCATCGCCTGCCTGAAACGGTAGATACTCTGTTTTACGTCTCCAACCATAAAGAGATTTTCACCGTTTTGAGAAATGGCTCTGAAAATCATATCCTGTGCACTGTTTGTATCCTGATACTCATCGAGCATTATCTCGGTAAATTTATTCCCGTATTCTTCCGCCAGCTGTGTTTTGCATATTTCGCCGTCCTTTTCCTCAACTAAAAGCTTTATGGTAAGGTGCTCAATATCGCTGAAATCATAAGCTTCCTTTTCTTTCTTTGCAAGGAAAAATCGTTCAGCATAATCCTTTGTAAGCAAAATAAGAAGCTCAGCAAACGGCCGCTGTGCGGCAAGATCTGCCTTAAAATCATCTGTGGTTACAGGCATATATTTTATAAGTCCGCCTATTAAGTCCTTAACTGCTTTATAGTTTACTGTAATTCTCTCTTTAAGCGGTGATGAATATCCCTTCGGGGCTCTTCCGATAGTGGGAGCTGCAAAATTCTTTACACTGTTTAAAGCTTCATCCCAGCCATCATCACAGGCTTTTTCTATTTTTTCGAGATATGAAAGAACTGTAAAATGTGACGGCGAATATTTATCATAAAGGTCATCGCCCTCCATAAGGGAAAGGGAATTATTTATTATGTCCCTGCAATATTCAGCTGTCTCTTTTACCTTTCTGAGAATCTCGCAAAGCCACGGATGTTTATCTATCTCGCAGTCAGGGTTATATAAACTTAAAATATCCTCATACCATTTTTCAGGGAAAGCACATGCGCAGACATGACTATAAATTTTAAGTATCTGATTTGCCAAAGCTTCATCGTTTCCGTTTTTTCCGAAAAGCAGATTGAGATTTTCAAAGTCGGTATTTCCGGAAGCATACTGCTCCTCAAAAATATCGGCAAGAATTGAATTTCCTATTATCCTGCTTTCGCTGGAGTCAAGTATTCTGTAATCCGGAGACACTCCTGCTGCATGAAAGTTTTCTCTTACAAAATCACCGCAGAAACTGTCTATTGTACAAATCTTTGCGCTGTGAAGGAGAAGCTTCTGCCTTAAAAGAAGCTGATTAGTAGGATCTTCTGCAAGTCGGCTTTCAATAGCTGCGATTATTCTCGAACGCATTTCATTGGCTGCAGCCTTTGTAAATGTCACAATTAAAAGACTGTCGGCACTGCATGGATTTTCTCCCGTAAGCCTTGAAATAACTCTTTCAACCAGCACAGCGGTTTTTCCTGAACCCGCCGCAGCGGAAACCAGCACAGTTCCGCCTCTTGCTTCAATTGCCGCTTTCTGGGCATCAGTCCAGTTTCTGCTCATCCTCTTTCTCCTCCTTCCTCAGCTCTTTGAGTGCATCTTCATTTGAAAACTTTGCAAGGTTCCTTACCGGTGAATCCTTTTCTCTTCCGCACACATAAGAATAACTGCACCACTGACATATATCCTTATAATTGCTGCCTTCACTTGGAAGAGCCTCCACCTTTCCTGCATGCAGATATTCAGCCATATCTTCGATGATTTTATCCATTTTGTTAAAGAGCTTTCCCATTTCCTCAAGGGCGATGAGTGTTCCTGTAAGCTCATTTTTGGAATTATATTTAACGTCTATAAAGCGTCCTGCCATATTCTCTTCCATACCCTGAATAACTTTCATATCCCTTAAGACAATTCCGTTCATACGGTAAACGCTGTCACGTTTTTCTTTAATTTCCTTTTCGTTATCCCTTGAAGCGGCACTTTCTGACGGAAGAGCGGCGCTCATATAGAGAACTCCTGAGGGCACTATTTCACCGTATCTTTCAGAGCCGTTTTTAGCTATATTCATAAGATAAATAAGCATCTGCATATTGAGTCCCTGCAAAACGTCAGAAAGGGCGAATTTTTTGCCGCCGGATTTATAATCCACAACTCTTATATATGAAACACCGTCCTCTTCCATAAGATCAATACGGTCGACGCTGCCTCTTATTGCTATTTTTCCTCCTCCTTTGAGTTGAAGTTCATAGGGCGGTATGTCGCCATCCTTATCCATCTTAAGCTCAAAATCAACAGGCATGAATCTGCACACAAGATATTCTTCCGCTATTCTCTCAACAACGGAAACAAGAACTCTTTTGAGCTGACGGTAAAGAAAGAGAAAACGGCTTGTCTTTTCTTCTTCTCCGCCCATATGCATTGAAAGGTATTCTTCTAAAAGTTTTGTAACCTCATCTTCTCTTCCCTTTCCACTGAGCTCTGAAAGAGCTTTTCCCGGATACTTCTTAAGAAGATTTTCGAGAACATAGTGTATTACCGTTCCTTTGCTCATTGGGTCAAGCTCTGCTTTTTTATCTTCCGAAAGCCGCAATCCACGCTGACAGAAATATTTGAAACGGCAGGAATAAAAGCTTTCAATGGCAGAAGCAGAGAAATACATATTTTCTCCGAAGAGCTTTTTGGATATTTCAGGATTTTCAAATTCAGCAGGTTTATTTTCTACTGCACGTTTTACTCCCTTGAGCTTCTGTGAATACTCCTCTCTGTGAGAAAGGAATTCCTTAAGAGTCTGGGAAAATTCATCCTGTTTTTTCAAAGCATCAGGATAAAGCTCAAAGGCAGAACGGACACTTTCTATTTTTTCGAGCTCTGTGCGAAGAGATGTATCGGTTTTTATGCAGTTTGGTACTATACGCTGAATTTCAGTAACAATTGAGGATGGAGACGCCGCCGTACCGTCGGAAAGTTTATCGGCACAGGTTACATAAAGCTTTTCACGGGCTGAACAGACGGTGTTATAAGCCAAAAACTGCTCATCCACCGCTTTGTATTCTCCCGGCTCCGAAATTTCCATACCGAGATTTAAAAGTACTCTGCGATCGGCATCTGTCAGAAGTCCTGAAGAGGTTATCTGCAAGGGAAATACTCCGTCACAGGCTCCCATTACAAATACCGCTTTCGGTGAATCCATTCTTATTCTGTCGGCACTGCCGGCATTTACCACATCAAGTCCTTGGGGCAGACTTCCCATATCACAGGAAGCAAGCATTATTTCAAACAGCTCGCTGTAACGTTTTAATGTAACAGGATTTTCGCCCATGGTAACTGCACATTCGTTAAGGACACCCATCAGCATATCCCATATTCTTCCCTGTTCTGCGGCAAGTGCTGTTTCGCCGTCTGCCTCCAACTCTTTTGCATACTCCTTTAAGTGCTCTCCGGCTTTGATTTTTATAAGGAAATCATATATTGCCTTGGAAATATTTTCTCCGCCGCCTTTTTTTACCTGCTCTGTGAACTTCTGAGCAGGTGCTACAATCCTCTTTCTCAGGTTATTTATTTTTTCAAGTTCTTTTTCTGATTTATCTGTTGTATCTTCAGTAAGTCCAAATGGATTTTGTGTGAAGTCATAAAGCCATCTTTTACCGCTGATGCTCCACATCAGCACATAATTTTCGAGCTCTCCAGTTTCAGAGGCAGAAAAGCCTGCAAGTCCTGTTTTTAAGACATTAATTATGCTCGAGGTGGAAAAGCTGCTGTTAGCGCAGTCGAGTATATTTCTTACAAGGGCAACAAGTGGCTGTGAAGATATCGGCTTTCTGTCATCACGGTAAAAAGGTACAGAATATCTGTCAAAAGCTCCCTGAAGTTCTGCTTTATATAAATTAATATCTCTTGCAACAACTGCAATATCACGACAGCGGAATTTTTCCTCCCTCATAAGTCTTTTTATTTCACAGGCAACATAATCACATTCATCGTGAATATCACGGCAACGACAGACACATATATTTTTTCCGTCTCCGATGTAAGGAAGTGATGAGGGGTCATAAATCCCTTTTTCCAAAGTAGAAAGAGCTTCATCTCTAAATCTTTTCCCTTCGCTTAAAACAACTGGAACAGCAATTTTTTTACCGCACTTTTTCGCTATCTCTTTAATCTTCATTCCTGTACGTTGAATAAGAGAAAAAGTTCCTGCTCCGTTTTTATCATCAATTAAAGTATCGCAGCAAAGGCTTATATAACAGTCCTCACTTTGGGCAATTATTTTTTCTATTACACGCATTTCCTGAGCGGTAAAGCCTTTAAATGAGTCAATAGCTACGATTTTCCCCGCAAAAAAGTTATGTGTATCAAGGGTATCGCACATGCGGGTAAGAACATCGTCTTCATCTAAAAAGTTAACCTTTAAAAGTGCGTCATATGCGGCAAAAACAAGAGACATCTCTTCTGTTTTAGCTTTTAAAAGAGACTTCTCCATATTATCTGAAGCTTCCATAAGCATATCCGATGTAACGTTTCCCTTTTTAAATTCCCGTCTGAGACTTAAAAAGTCTGCAATGACAGCGGTATTTTTGCTGTGCTTTTTATATATACTAAGTTTATCGCTTACGCTTTCGAGAGCAAGGCTCATTAAAACCGCTTTGCCTCCGTCGCCTATTGTCTCACCGCTCACTCCGCCGTATTCTCTGAATACAGAATCCGCAAGACGTGAAAAACTGAGTATCTCCACTTTTTGCGCTCGATTTTCCCCAAGAAGCTCCAGCATAGCCTTTTCACTTTCAAAGGAAAACTGCTCCGGAATTATAAGAATAATATCATTTTCGCCGTTTAAAGCAATACTAGCCAAAGTGTTTCTTATGTAATGGGTCTTTCCGCTTCCTGCTCGACCTAAAATAAATCTCAGCAAAAAAATCACCTGCTTTTATGTGAAAAATAAAATGGATACTGATATTATATCAGTATCCATGAGCTATTTACAGTACATTTGCATTTTTTCTTTTCGCTAACTTACGTTTAATTCCTGCCGCAACCAAAACAGAAAGGGCAATTGTAATACTTAAAAAAGTTAATATTTTTACTGTCTGTGCATAAGAGGTTCTGAATAAAGTCAATGGATTTGAAGGATTTCCAATAAGATATGACAACGGAAGAGATTTTGTCTCAAAAGATGTAAGATCTTTTTCATCCAAAACAATTACACGTGCTCCGGAATATTTAGCTTCTCCAAACCCTCTTACACCTGATTTCAGTGTTTGTGATAAATAAATACCATCAACTGTTCCTTCAATATCATTAATATGTCCGCCGCCGAAAAACGCACCTATAACATCGCCCTGTTCTTTCCATAAGTCAAAGCGTCCATTTGTACACTCCGGCACTTTAGGATACATGTTAAAAGTACCTATTGTAGTTTCATTTTTTATATATCCATTCAAAAAATAAGCATTTGAACTTTTAGATACATCATCATCTTTTTGTTCCAGTAATTCGCAAATTTCCTTAACCGGTTCGTGCTGAAATACAATTGATGGTAAAACTTTACCATCATTATCATTTTTCAGTGAGTCACTTTTTTGCTCATACCAAACATCCTGCTTTTTAGCCTGTTCATTTTCAGAAGAAGAAAACAAAGTTTTTTCATTGCTGTTTATTAAACATGAATTAAAAAACCACAGATTAAAAACATTTTCTTCATTTGAACTGCTCTTAATGGGTATATTGTATGCACCATTCCCGGAAGTACTGACACAATTTTTTCCAACTAAGCATCCCTCAACAGCTTTGTATATTTCCAGCTGTTTATCTATTGATATTTCGCTTTCAGCATCCTTTTGTCCGAAAACAACTATAAACGGAATATGGCTATCCACTGCCGGTTTAGTTATTGCCTCTACAGCTTTTTCAACATTACTCAGCGAATCGTCACCCGGATTCACATTTAGATTATCTCCGTTGTAAACAATTAAATCCGGATTAGTTTTTTCAACGGCGGCATATAAAAGCTTTATAGAATCACTCATTGGCAATTCATTTTCTTCAATATCGGTAAACATTAAAATTGTAAACTCACCGTTACTGTTGAATTTTAAGTTTTCATTATCATAAGCTAAGGATTCAAGAGTAAAAGACATTATACCTAAAACCGCAAAGCAAAACACAAGAAATAACTTTTTCATCCTCAGCCCTCCCAATTTATTAAATCTATAAACAAAATATATAGCTTCTTTAAACAAATGTCAATATATAAATTATATACAATATATTAAATATAAAAGCAGATACCAAAGAGTACATATTAAAACCATTTTTATTAAAAGAAGACAATAAAATAAGCCCGGAATGCAAATTGCACCCGGACTCGGTCTGGCTGGGATGGCTGGATTTGAACCAGCGGATGACGGAGTCAAAGTCCGTTGCCTTACCCCTTGGCTACACCCCAATATTTTATTTTTATATTAAAATACGCAAAGCAAAAAATTTGCCTTGCGTAATATGGGGTGGATAATCGGATTCGAACCGACGACCTCCAGGGCCACAACCTGGCACTCTAACCAGCTGAGCTATATCCACCATATGGCGCGCTTGAAGGGACTCGAACCCCTGACCCACTGCTTAGAAGGCAGTTGCTCTATCCACCTGAGCTACAAGCGCACAAAAAAATGGAGCGGGTGATGGGAATCGAACCCACACAACCAGCTTGGAAGGCTGGGATTCTACCATTGAACTACACCCGCGTTTGCGACGTGTATTATAATACCAGACAACAGCCACAAAGTCAATAGGTAATTTCAAGTTTTTTCAATTTTTTTGCATATCTAAAAAAATGACAAAAACATCTAACAAAGTAGAAAAATTTCGTTTATGCGCTTATAAACTAATAGTAAAATGAATACTAATATTAAAATCAAGGAAGCTGTATTAAAAAACAGCTTCCTTGATGCATTACAAATTTTACTTTTTTGTGGCCTGCTTTGCAAGATCTTTTATCTGTGATGAAGTAAATTTATAAGAACTTTTGCAAAAATCACAGGAAATCTCGGTTTCCGGATCCTCGGACAGCTCCTCAAGTTCTTTCTTACCCAAACTTATAAGAGCACGTTCCATTCTTTCTCTGCTGCATGTGCATTTGTAAGAAGTGTCACTCTCGTCGAGAATATCAAGTTCAAAACCTTTCATTACATGACGGCAGATCTCTTCAGGGGTAAGTCCATTAGTAAGTATCTGTGTAACAGGCTCCAGACCCTCTATGGCCTTTTCAAGCTTATCAAGTACACTATCATCGGCAAAAGGCAAAACGTTTATCAGAAAGCCTCCTGCTGCCTTTACGGTCAGGTCTGGATTCACAAGAACTCCAAGAGCGCAAACTGTTGGAATCTGCTCGCTCACTGCATAATAGCTTGTAATATCTTCGGCAATTTCTCCCGAAACAATTGGAACCTGTCCCACATAGGGCTCTTTCATTCCCATATCCTTTATAACCGTAAGATAGCCGTCACGTCCTACCGTACCTGCTACATCGAGCTTTCCCCTGCTGTTAAGAGGAATCTCAACAACCGGATTTTCAATATATCCACGGACATTTCCGCTGCTGTCGGAAACCGCAACAAGCTGACCTGCTGGTCCTGAACCGCTCAAACGAAGTGTGAGACTATCGTCACGGTTTTTAAGCATATCACCCATAAGAGATGCTCCTGTAAGCAGTCTTCCAAGAGCTGCCGTATTCACAGCAGAAGTTTTGTGTATACGCTCCATTTCAGAAACTATATCGGTACTATCCGTTGCCATACATGCAACGGAACCGTCAACTGTTATGCATCTTACTATTTTTCCCATTTGTTAATCCTTTCTTGCTACGTAAAAAACACGTTCCTCAGTATCTGACGGAGCAGTTTTTCTAAGCTCTCCATACGCCTTTATGTCAGTAAACCCTGCTTCGGAAAGCAAATTTTTTATGTCTGAATCGGAAAAAGCTCTCTCAGCAAAATATTCACTGCTTCTGCGGTATAATCCGTTTTCTTCCTGAAAAAAGTCAAGAAAAATTTCTACAGTTTTGCTTTCGTCATCATACTCATTCTGCCATACGCAATAAACATCGTCATTATCATAAACAAAAGTATTGTCTCCTAAAACATACTTATGCTTATACTCAGTATTGACATCAAAAACAAATAGTCCTCCGGGCACTGTAAAAAGCGATACTCTTTTAAAGGCCTCTAAAAGTTCTTCTTTGCTTTCAAGATGATTAAGACTATCAAGCAAACAAACAGTACAGTCCACTGTTCCGTAGAGATCTATACTGCACATATCCTGACATAGAAAAAGTATATCCTCCCCTGCCTCAAGAGCCTTTTCACGGGCCTCTCCAAGCATTTCCGGAGAATTATCTACACCTATTACATCATAGCCCTTCTGAGCCAATATAAGACTCATGGTGCCAGTGCCGCAGGCAAGGTCAAGAAGTATACCTTTGTTTATTCTGTTTTCATTTAGAATATCTGAAACGTATTCCGCTGTTTTTCTGTAATCTACATTTGACGTCAGAGAATCATAATATTCCGCAAAGGAACCGTATCTGCTCACTTGTTTTTCAGCCTTTCAAATACACGTTCATAACCGTCATTACCATAATTGAGAGAGCGGTTAACTCTGCTGATTGTAGCAGTACTTGCACCCGTTTCCTTAACAATATCACTATATACACGCTTTTCACTGAGCATATGCGCAACAACTATTCTCTGAGAAATAGATTTAAGCTCAGTTATTGTGCACAGATCCTCAAAAAAGTCATAACATTCATCCATAGTCTGCAACTCAAGTATGGCTTTAAAAAGAAAGTCAATGTTTGGGTCTTTTAATTTTGAATTCATGAAAAAACCTCCCATATTTTAAGTGCTTTCAAACTTTTAAGTGTTAAAGTTTAATTCTGTAAAATTTTAGCACACTAAAATTTAAAAGTAAATAGAATACGGCCATAAAGTAAAAAAACATAGCTAACCAATATAAATTTCACATGACTTTTTGGTTAAAAACACAAAAGACAGCACAGGAAAACCTGTGCTGTCTGAAATCATATTGATTCTCTGTGTTATTAGACTTCCATTCCCTCAAAGATGCTCTCATCATAGTAGCAGTTCTCATCTTTGTCGTGAAGCGGATACCAAACCTGAGCAAAGAAGGGGTTAACCTTTGCAATCTCAGAATAGTTCCAGGGAGCGGGAAGACAATCGGGGCACCAGTGACCGCCACGAAGTACAAGGTTCGGAGTCATCTCAAACTCATGACCAAATGCGCACTTCCACTTAAGAGGCTTGTAAACGCTCTCCATTGTATCGGAAAGGCATTCACCGCCACGGAAAGCTGCTGCTTTCTTCATGTCTTCGATTGTAAGCTCCTCGAAGGGCTTTGTCTCATCATAACCATGGTCAAGATAAGAAACCTCTTCTGTAGGACGAACGATCTTAAATGTATCCCATGTGCCGATATTCTTCCACTTCTCATAGCTTCCGTAGTAAGCTGTGATTCTGGGAGTAATATTGTTCTTAATCCATGTCATTGTACCATACTTTTCCTTGTTTGCCATGGGCTCCATGCCGAGCTTCTTAATAAGGGCAGGAGGAATAATCTTAGCAAGCTTGTAGTATGAAGGTACTGTCTTTGAAAGCATATCAAAATACTTATCAACAGGAATATTTGCTCTGAAGTGGAGATAGCTCTCAAGAAGATCAGAGTCAGCATACCACTGACCGTGGAAGTTCTGAAGAGTGAACCAGTTGCAGTCGAAAATCTTCTTGGGAGAAGAAAGACCGATTGCTTTGAGAAGATACTCTTCAAACTCATAGTTTGTAAGTCTGTAGGAAGCACCACTACCGATATTGTAGAATCTTCTCCAGAACTCTTCGGGAACATCGTCACCGCAGACGTTTGCAAGAAGACGTCCTGAATCCTCAACTGTAGCCCACTCAAGAACGCCGTTGATCGGAACATGGAACATGATCGGGTCATAGTTCTTAAGGATTGCAGGATAAAGGATACCGGACTGACGGAGTGATACCCAGTGCTTAAGACCTGACTCAGCTACGATGCTCTCAGCGATTGTCTTACTGATTGCATAGTGGTCATATACGCTGATGTTGATGGGGTCACCTGTTCTTGCCCAGTGAATGGGAGGATTACGGTCACCTGTCTGGGCAACTGTTCCTATGTAAACAAGCTTAATAGCATCAGGATCAGGCTGAGCCTTGATAGCAGCAACAATGTTTTTAACAGCTGTTGTGTTAGTCTTCATTGTGCGCTTGGGATAATAGTCAGCAGCAGGAGAAACCATACCGCCAACATGAAGTACATAATCTGCACCTGTTACGCACTTGAGAACATCCTCATAATTCATAAGGTCGCCCCATACAAGCTTAACGCTGGGGTCATTCTCATACTCTTTGAATTTTTCCTTATTCTTTTCGCTTCCACGGTTTAAAAGAACGATGTCATAAAGATCTCTCTTTGCATAGAGCTCTTTAAATCCCTGGAAACCCATGGTTCCTGAGGAACCTGTAAGAAATACAACTTTTTTAGACAAGGTATTCCCTCCAATTAATTTTTTCCATATAATGTTAGCATAAGTGCCTATAAAAAGCAACAAACATACTGTAAAATCAAGAAAAATTTAATAATTAAATCATTAATCAAAATCGATTTAATTATATGGTATAAAATCTCTAAATGCCATAAAATGCCATAAAATCTTATAAAATAAGCGGCCACCTACAATAGATAGCCGCTTTAAATTGATATTTATTTAACCAAGCTTTGCTGCAAAGCTTCTTTTTATTATATTTGCGTTAAAGGGAGCACCGGCAATTTCACCTGAAGGAAGTTCAGGTGCTTCATCACATTCATAGGGAACAAGTACGGGACTTGCTGATACCGGCCAGTAAATGCTGTGCTTACCGCAGCAGGCACATTTTGATGCTCCTGCAAAGCCCTCAACGTTCTTGCAGACATCATTGAATACCTGGAAGGCGTTTTCAAAGTCAAAGCCCTTTGCACCACCTGCAAGCTTACGAACAATGGCAATATTGTCAGCACCACAGAGAGGTTCAATAGCTTTATTAACCTTATTGAGCTTTCTGTCGGCTGATACAAATGTACCGCTGCTTTCAGCAAAGGTTGAAGCAGGAAGAACTACATCTGCTTTTTCGGCAGAAGCGCTCATGAGAACCTCCTGAACAGCAAGGAACTCAGGTTTATTGACAGAATCAGGAATTACTTCACCGAATACCACCATTGCCTTAACCTTGGATGCGTCAATATCGCTGTAAGGCTTAACTCTGAGAATATCAAGTCCCTGAGAGTTTGCGCCCATTTTCAGCTGGATAAGTCCGTTATGAGCCTTGCCGATATGACCGCTTTTCTTTGCAAGGAGAGCCGCAGCCTTTGCGCATTCATAAGAAATCATATTAGGCTGAATGACTATCATTGCATTTTTTGCATTCATATAAAGCTCTGCAAACTCTTTGACATCTGCATCCCCTGCATCCTCGCCTGCTATAACTTTATAAGCATCTGTAAGGAATGAAACGTCATTTGTTGAATACTTTCTGTATGCCCACTCGTCTGCCTGTGTATCCTTATTGCCGATTACAACAAGCTTTGCTCCGCCCTCGACTGCCTTCTTTATCTTCATTCCGGCAATAAGACCGGCTCCGATAACGTCAGCACCGATGAGGACTATAAGATTTGTCTTCTGAAGTTCATCGAGGGTATTATAAGAAGCGTTTACACCGAGGACATCCTTAACTCCGCTCTTAACAGCTGCAAAGGAAAATACATTATCAGTACCGAGTACTTCGTTTGCATACTTCTTAATCATATAAGCTTCTTCAAGAGTATATCTTTCAGAAACAGAAACTGCGATTTCATCGGGTGAATACTTTTTGAGAGCGTCCTTTACGGCTTCAACAGCTTCATCAAGAGCAGCCTTTTCAAGAACTCCGTTCTTCCTTACCAGTGCACTCTTGATTCTCTTATCTGACTGAGTTTCACCATATCCGAAACGTCCGCCGCCGCAGAGAAGTCCGTCATCTCCTGCAGGAATTGCTCTAAAGAGTGTGTTGCCCTTTGAGGTAAGGTCAATCTGGCATCCAACTGAGCAGAAGGAACATGTTGTTCTTGTGACATCTTCAGCAACAGGAACAGCCTTTTTGACGGGAAGAATTTCACGAAGTGCTCCTGTGGGACAGAGATTTACGCACTGACCGCAGGATACGCAGTCGCTCTTTTCAAGAGGTACATTAAATGCAGGAGCTACAACTGTGTCAAAGCCTCTGCCTACAAGACCGAGGGCTGTTCTGCCCATAACCTCATCGCAGACTCTTACGCAAAGTCCGCAGAGGATACATTTATCCTCGTTGCGCTCAATAAAGGGATGTGTCTGTGCATGCTTACGGATATGCTTTTCGCCTACAAAACGCTGAGGCTCAACATCATATTCATTTGCATATTTTACAAGTTTACACTCGTGAACATCATGGCAGCCGCACTCAAGGCATCTTGAAGCCTCTTGCTTTGCCATTTCCTCAGTATATCCCTTTACAATCTCCTCAAAATTATGCTTGCGCTCATCAGGAGAGAGATGTGGCATCTGAGGTCTGTGCATCTTCTTTCTCTCTACAAATTCCTCAGCGGTTACGGTACGCTCTACATAGAAAGGCTTCTTATACTCAATGTCAACTCCGCAAAGATATGCACTGATGACTGTTGATGCCTTCTGAGCTTCACCGATTGCCTCAATTGCAATGCTTGCGCCTCTGTTTGTTGCATCACCGGCTGCAAAGACACCTTCCATAGAAGTTCTGAATGTCTTTTCGTCAGCGGCGATTGTTCCCTTTCTTGTAAGTTCAAGCTCTTCAAAGCCCTTGGCATTGATTCCCTGACCGATAGCCATAATAACTGTATCAACATCAAGTTCCTCATATGCGCCTTCGATGGGCATAGGCCTTCTGCGTCCGCCGGCATCAGGCTCGCCGAGCTCCATTTTCTGAAGCTTAATCTTGCTAACCTTGCCGTCTTCGCCGATTATCTCAACGGGATTTGTAAGGAATTTGAAGATTACTCC
>OGWT01000264.1_pt1 | contig 41584 bp, 25 predicted proteins | sample 1576101 | NCBI WGS metagenome assembly OGWT01 (sample SAMEA3541481, study PRJEB24748) | human gut metagenome | biome: human gut; feature: human-associated habitat; material: faeces | place: China | collected 2012 | reverse complement strand
CCGGTATCCTCGCCGACATGACCAACCCCGACCATGCCTCCCAGCTCGAGCATGAGTATAAGCAGAGCAATTTCAACGGCGTGCTGGAAACGGACTACGCCAGGGAATTTTACAGCCGTCTGGCGGTGGAGATCATGAAGGCTGTCAATTTCTACCACTACAACAACCGGGACCGGGAATTGAAGGAGCTGTATCTCTGCGGCGGCGGCGCGGCCATCATGGCCCTGCGGGAGACCGTGGCCGACACGGTGAACCTGACGGTCCGGGGCGGCGAGGAACTGTTGGACGAGGGGATGCGCCCGGCCGAGGAGCCATGGCTGTATCTGCGGGCCATCGGCAGCGTCTGTGAGGGAGGATTGAAATGATTCTGGAAAAAGAGCGGGAGGAGGTCTCCGTCCCGGCGCAGCAGCCGGCGGAAGCCATCCCCTATGAGCCTGCCCCCAGCGGGGCTGCCCCCCGGAAAATGATCAAATGCCCCAGCAAGACGGGCATCAATATGAACAAGCGGGAAAAACGCACCGGCGAAATGCTGACCTTGGTGATCGGTCTGGCGGTGATCCTGCTGATGGCGGGTCTGGTGGCCCGGTTCGGCGTGATGGAGCAGTACCGGCGTCTGTCCGAGGCCCAGAGCGCTTACGGAAAGGTCCACAGCCAGCTCACCGCCTGTCAGGAACAGCTGACGGACTACGAGCAGGTGTTGGCGGAGTACCGGAGCAGCTCTCTGGACGGCATGGCGGACAGCGAGGGCAAGCTGGTCACCGTCCCCCGGCGGGACGTGCTGGATCTGGTGGAGGACCTGATGATGCCCCGCGGCAAGGTGCTCTCCGTCGAGATCCTGGATGACGCTGCCGAGGTGGAGATGTCCGATATGCGGCTGGACCAGATCTCCGAGATGTTCGCCGTGATGGAGGAGCAGCCCATCGTGCAGAGCGTGGAGCTGAATGTGGCTTCCACGGAGGAAAACAGGGCGGCTTCCGTTTTGAGCTTCTCCGTGAAGATCTATCTGCAGCCGGAAACGGAGGTGGCGGAATGAATCGGGAACTGACAAGGCGGGAAACGGTCCTGCTGCTGATCCTGGTGGTTCTGGTCATCTTTTTGGGCTACTTCAAGCTGATCTTTGAGCCGATTCAGGATCAGGTGGCCCAGTATCAGGACACGACCTCTCAGGAGCAGAGCGAGCTGGAGCAGGATCTGATCCTGCTGACGCGGAAGCAGGAAATGCAGCGCAAGATCGAGGAGGTCCGGGCCTCCGGCGAGGAACGGACGATCCCTCAGTATGACAACAGCAGAAGGCTCATGCTGGACCTTCACCGCATTCTGGATTCCGCGGTGGACTACTCTCTGGACTTTTCCCAGAGCACAACGCAGGACAGCTACATCGTTCTGCGGCCGGTGACCATGAGCTTCCAGACCCATACCTACGCCCAGGCGCGGGCCATCGTAGACGCCCTGAGCGAAAGTGAGAATATGAACCAGATCTCCGATCTGAGTATCCGGACCAATCAGGGCCAGGACCGGGATCTGGTGCAGACGGATCTGGTGATCACGTATTTTGAGGTGGCCTCCTGACGGAAGGCCGGAGGAGAAAGGGACCCCCATGAAAAACAAGGCGACACGGAACAATATGCGCGGCTTTTCGCTGATGGAGATGCTGGTGACGGTATTGATCCTGGTGATTTTGTTTGCCTTGGCCATGATCCCGATCTCCAAAATTCAGAAAAACCTTCGGCAGACGGAGCTGGACAGCCGGGCGGAGATGATCTTCTCCGCCGTGCAGAACCGGATGACCCGGCTTCAGGCTGCCGGTCAGGACAGCTATTATCAGCCTACCGGCGGAGTAGGCGTTACCAAGCTGAACATGATCCCCGCGGACGCGGATAAGGATAATAACTACAAGCCGACCACGCTGGCCTACGTGACCTCTGACGACAAGGATAACCCGAATTCTGCCGCTTCCTGGATCTATCCGGAGACGGAAGCCGAGGCGGAACTGTGGAACGGTCATTGGGTAGTGGAGTTTGATCCTTCCAGCGGCAGCGTTTACGCGGTGTTTTTCAGTCGGGAGGACATGGACTACAAGCCGAAAGACTTCGACGATTTGCGCTACCGCGACAAGCGTCTGGAGAATGGCGCTAAGGTCGGCTACTACGGCGGTGACTCCGTAGACGCGGCGGCGACCGAAAGCCTGGACCTTACGGTGGATGTCATCAATAAGGACCAGCTGCTGGTGGTGGCCTCCTGCAAGGTCAGCCTCAGGAATAAGCTGCAATTTTATGCCGTCATCAAGGATGAGTCCGGCAACACCGTTCAGGAATTTAAAATTGAAGATGGTGCGGTGGACACCGTAAAAACGGAAAACGGCCTCCGCACGGCAACGCTGGTGCTGGATAATCTCAGCACCGGAAAAGATCTGCGCTTCGGACAGCAGAGCCGCTTTAAAGATGCTAAGACAAACAAGCATCTAATCCCCGGCGAAAACCTGACGGTGACGATCCGGGTGAAGGATGAGAAGAACAACCAGATCCAGGGAACCTCCAAGACCGTTACCACCAACAGCCTGTTTGCGGAGGTCCGGGATAATGCCAGCGGGCTCGGCGGAACCGGCCGGACGGCGGTGATCAAGTACGGACGGCATCTGCAAAATCTGGAGGAGAACTCCGGCTTAAACCGAGGAACCGACAGCAAGACGCCCGCAATCACCGCCGCGGTGCAGGAGCGGGATATCCAATTCAAGAGCGATGAAAGCGATAGTTGGGGTGTTCTCTATCCGAAGCGGAACTTTGTGCCTCTTGTAAATTCTAAAATCAAGAGCTATCGCAGTAAGATCGGAAGCTATTGCCCGGTGATCTATGACCTGACGGTCGACACGACCGACACGACCGACGCGGGCTTGTTCCAGACTTTTGGCGGCGAATTGAAAAATATCCGTTTGGCCAACGCCCGAATTATCGGTGACGGAAATGTCGGCGGTTTGGTAGGAAAGCTGAACGACAAGACGGAGATCGACGGCTGTCAGGTGTACCTGAAGAATGTCAAGGATGAAAACGTTCCCGGAGACGAGATCTTCACGAAGCACACGCGGATCGACGGCGCTGTGTCCGGCGGTCTGGTCGGTGATACGGATTTTTCTGCGCTGACGATCAAAAACAGCCTGGCTGCCACGGTGATCCAAGGCAAGACCGCTGCTGGCGGTCTGGTGGGCGATGGGCGCATGGGTCTGACAATTGACCACTCCTATGCAGATTGCTATCTGTACAGTAATATGACAAGCGGCAAAACCGGCGGTTTGATTGGCCAGCGAGATGCTGCTACAACAACGTTAAAAATCACAGATTGTTATACCGCCGGTTTCTTGGCGGGTAAAAATACTGCGGGCCTTGTACCGTGCGATCTGACCGGAAATACGCTGGAAAATGTATACAGCGCCTGCGCGCCACTGACCGGAGGAAGCCTGACATACGGAACGGCAGCCAATACCAGCGGCGGGGGAAGCGGCACCATCCCCACTGTGTACTATCTCGGCAATTCGGCGGAACCTACCATCGGCAAAGAGAAATACTATCAGGATCTGAACGCCGCAGACGCGGAGAAACTGTTCGCTTCTGACACTTCTAACGCCTTCACCAGAAAGAACAGCGATACCTATGCCTACAACCTGATGAGTGGTCTGGGCCTGACGCTGTACTCCTATCCCAAGCTGAAGAACCTGCCCCATTACGGCGACTGGCAGGCGGAGTTTGAAGAAGGCGCACTGGTGTACTATGAGCAGTACGGCGAGACCGACTACGGCTTCTTCGGCGCGAACGTTGAGGCGCTGTCCGACAAACCGGTGACAGGCGACGGTTACGGCATGATCTACGAAACCGAGCCGGAGGAAAACGTGAAGGTGACGGTTGACGGCAAGAACTATGAATTGAAGCCGACTACCGCGATCACCATTCAGGTCACCGACAAGGACGGTACAGAAAAGATCTATCATCTGCTGCCCCTGCCTGCGGATCTGGTGCAGAATGTCGAAACGGTCCCGGATGGCTTCTACACGAAGCTGACGGTAGGCAGCGCGGCGGGCAAGGCATACTACTACAACCCCCATTTTGCCAAGACCGCGCTGGCGGCCGAAGCCGGAAAGCCGGAGTCGGTCAGCATCCGCACGGCGCGGCAGCTCAATAACCTGAGTGCATATTACGACAAATACGCCGACGAGAAGGTTCTGCACAAAGATGCCGCCTTCCAGCAGGAGCGGGACATTGATTACGCGGCCTATGACTGGGAGCACTACGGCAAGGGCAGGAAAGCAGTCACTCAGCAGGCTCCCATCGGACAGACAGAAGACGCCCCCTTTAAGCACCGCTATGACGGCGGCAGCCATATCATCACCGGCGTTTCCTTTGCCAGCGGGGAGGACGGCCATGCCGTCGGCCTGTTCGGCTTTACAACAGGAACGCTGGAGAACATCGTCGTGACAACGGTGAAACCGCTGGAAAACGCCCCCACCTCCAAATTGGGCGGCAATGTCCAGTGGAAAACGGTGTATACAGGCGTATTGGCCGGTAAAAACAGCGGCACGATCAAAAACTGCGCCGTTTCCGGCTACCGGCTGTCCGGCAGCGCCTACAGCGGCAGCACCTACTACCTCGGCGGTCTGGTGGGGTGCAATGAGGGCCTGATCCAGGCATGCAGCGCCGATATTCCCAGCATCACCGGCACCAGCACCTATGCCCGGAGCTATTGTGCCGGCGGTCTGGTGGGTATGAACGACGGCAGCGGCCAGATCCGCCAGAGCTACGCCATCGGCAGCATCGAGCTGACGGAGATCCGCGGCAGCGCTGTGATCTCCGGCTTTGCGGGCGAGAACCGGGGCGTTATTCGGAACTGCTACTGCGCCACGGCGCTGACTGCGGTGACGGGCGCGGACGTCAACGGCTTCTCCACGGATCTGGGCAGCGTGACCAAGTGCTATTACCTCAACGGCAGTACCCATACCTTTGCCGGAGCGGTGCGTCTGTACGATTACAAGGCGGGTACCTCCGGTGCGGAGAAGAAGACCCACGAGGAAATGCAGAAACTGGAGCTGTCCGGTTTCAACAAGGTGGCTGAGACCAAAAACTATCCCAATACCGTTGTGGAAGATGGGGCCGAGGCCGCATATCCCTACCCCGGCAGTGTCAGCGGACTGGGCGGGATTGTCCACTACGGCGACTGGGTCACCGACGCGGACATGGGAACCATCGGCATGGTCTATTGGGAAAAGGAGGAGGGCGGCGCCAACAGCGGCTACCACTTCTCCTACATCGGCTTCAACGGAGATACCCGCAAGACGGGCAGCAGCCTTTGCACCGCCCACGATGACGGCGGCAAGATCACCGATTTCGGCTACGGCTACTACTACAAGGACGGAACAAGTGGGAACCTGACGCCGAGCGTCAACTTTGTCCTTGGAGCAAAAAACGCCGAAGCACAAACAGAGCTTGCCAAGCAGGTGTCCGGCTATACCTTCACCTGCTATCGGACCGACGGCGAAAATGGCCTGCAGCTGTCGGCAGAGACCAAAAGCAACAGTGACAGCTTTACACTTGCCGCCAACGGCACATGGACCTTGAATCAGAATGGGAAGCCCTACACCTACGCCGTCTGCCCCTTCTTCGGAGACTCCTACTGCCCGGTTGAGGATGTGGGCAATGCGCAGGATCTCGGCAAGACGGGCGCGAAAAAGCAGTACCAAATCCGCTCCGTGGAGCAGCTCCAATTCATCAACTGGAGCTGTGAAGTTACAGCAACGTATTTGGGCCCCTGGTGGAATCCTAAGTATTCTTTCACCTTTTATACCGGAACGGACCGCCCGGTGACCTCAAAAACCTATAATCAGTTCCCCTATCTGCAATACGCCACGGTCACGGAGCAAGGGGAGCAGAAGATGAGCGCTGCGCTGAGTAACCGCCCCCAACGGAGCTGGACCCAGACGCATGACCTCAATGGTATGGCACTGAACGCTCCGGCGGATGGCGCAGAGAATACTGTGTTCTATCCCATTGCCGGCGCGGTAGACAATCATACAGGCAGCGACTACAATGTTGTGCTGTATACGTGGTTTGGCGGGCAGTACAACGGCGGGAACTACTACATCAAGAACATCGCCATCGATTCCTACTGCTACAATGTGGGCGTATTTGGCACCACGGCAGGCGCAACGATCGAAAACATCATGCTCTATAGCGACAACGATGGTGTGATCCAGCGCAGCACAGGTTATACGCCGAAGGGCACAAGTACACGGAATGAAGACCAGTATCAGTGCGCCTATGCGTTGGGCGGCTTGGTGGGCATCGCTTATGATTATCAAGACAATCTTGGCAAGAGTACCATCCAGAACTGCGCCATCGCAGGTTATACCGTTGCTGATAACAGCAAAAATAAACAGCAGCTTGGTGAGGCGGTAGTCGGCGGTTTGATCGGTGTTTCCAACGTTAACCTGATGAAATGCACCGCAGTGGTGGACATTCAGATTAACTGCACCCACCGTGATAACAATGAAAACGGCGCCTTGAACGCGCCGCAATACGGCACATTTGTCCGCGTGGGCGGTATAGCTGGCGGTGTGCGCTACAGCGTGACGGACTGCTACTCCGGCGGTACGATCACTGTGGGGAATGAAACGCTCCGCGAGCGTGTTGGAAACGAAAGCGGAAGCCTACTTGACGCAAAAACACTTCAGTTTACGAACAATACCACCTTCAATATGAGTGGGGGATCAAGTCCGGCTACGTATATTTTCCTTGGCGGCATCGGCGGCAGCGGTTTCTCGTCCAACTTCGTGAACTTTACCGGCAGCACCAGTGTGATTGACGGTCAGCCGACCTATAAGAACTGCTACACCTATGTGATCTTCCCGAAGCTGGAGGGAACGATCAATGGTATCAGCCTCATCGGCAGCGTTGCGGACAGATTTGGTCAGGCGGAGCGGCTGACGATCCAAAACTGCTACTATCTTGCTGACAGTGCGAAGATCGATTTCTCCAATGCATTGCGAGCAAAGGGTGATTCGGCGAAAAGCTCGCTTGCCGATGTTTACGGAGGCGGGACGTCAAACACTGCGCAAGAGGCCGCGCGGAAGCGTATGCTCCAGGGCGACCTGCAAGATATGGCGAGCGTGATGTGGGGAAGCGGCAAGGATAAAATTTACAGCATCGGCCTGACGGAACGCACCTACGCCCAGATGTCGAACCGGAGCGACAAGACAGCCAACAACTTCCAGAAAAAGCTGGGCAATGGGTTCGGTTGGGTCACCAATATGGAAAACGGCTCCACGATCCACGGCAAGTACAGCTTCCCCGGCAGTGACGCGGCTCTGCAAGGGCAGGATTATCCCTTCCCCACCGTGCTGCGGGGAACGGACAGCACCGGGGTGACGGTCAACCTCCACTACGGCGCATGGCCCAAGGTGGGTATGCTCTGGAACGAGGGTATTGTCTCTCTGGATCTGATCGCGGACTATGTGCCGTCCTCCGGGGCCACGAAGGAACTGAAACTGAATCTGTTCAATGTACCCGAGGGGACAGGGACGAAATCGCTGGAATTCACTTACAGCCCCGAGGGCGTGGTCACGGCAAAGGCTACCAAAAACGAAACGGGTGACTTTGCGGTCACGCTGAAGGGCGAAGGGACCGGCGCAGCCGAGGTGATCGCGAAGTACGGCGACTACACCGCCCGGCTGATGGTCACGGTCACAGCTGATCTGAAGGTGAACTTGGGAGCGGAAAGCGTTGAACTGAACGTTGGAAACGAAAAGACCGTCCAACTCAAGGCTGTTGACAAGAAGAATCAAGCGCATACAGCCACCTGGACAGTCACCAGTGATGACCCGGCGGTGGCAGAGGTTACCGAGCCTGTTGGTGATGAGATCACGGTCACGGGCGTTGCCGCGGGAGAAACGCAGCTCCGCATCACAGCGACCTGCAAAGTGGGCGGCAAGGACTACACCGCCACGGCGATCCTGCCGGTAACGGTCAAGGAAATAAGCGGCGGAGGCTGAGCAAACACAATGGGACGGCGTTTGCCGTCGGATTTTCCGGGAAAATGAGAAGAAAGGAGGGCGATCCGGATGAAAAAGTTAAAAAACAACAGCGGCGCTACGATCCTGATGGCCCTCCTGCTCATTTTGCTGGCCATGGCGGTTGGTGCGGCGATCCTGACGGCTGCCGTCAGCGCCGCCCACCACATGAAAAGCGACCGAGAAGCCCAGCAGAACTACCTGACGGTCAGCTCCGCGGCGGAGCTGATCCGAGACAGCATTGCGGGGGACAAGTATGAGCGGACCATGACGGAAACCCATACTGCGGTGAGAGATACAGATGGGAACATCACTGGGGAAAATGTCTCATACAGCACTAATGTAACAAACCCCACGGGGATCATGGGCGCATGGCTGTCCGCCTGCATTGAGGATGGCGAAAAAAAAGACAAATACGCCAGTCTCAAGGCTTTCAGAGATACTATCAATGTAGATCTGGAGGTCAGCAATGGCACCAACCTGCGAACGGTGACAGCCGCCTTTTCCGCACAGAAAGACGGCCAAATTCAGGTACAGCTGTCTTTGAAGCCGGAGGCGGGTAAGACGGATGACTGCCGCATGACCCTGACCATGCAGGGGACGCTGAAAGAGGAGACTCCGGAATCCTACTCCAGCGAAGATGTCGACTCGTATATTTACAAGACCACGGTCAAGTGGGAGCCGCAGAGGATCACCAAAGGGATCGAGGTGACAGGCCCATGAACAAGCTGAGAAATAACCGGGGCGAAACGCTGGTGGAGTCTCTGGTCTCCATCTTGATCGCCGTGCTGGCCTTTGGCATTCTGGCCACGTCTGTGGTCACAGCGGAAAAGATCAACGCCAAGACCCGGAACACGAATGTTATGTTCCAGTATGCAACAACATCGAAAAATTCTCCGACAGTCACGCTGACCGGAGAGGAAGCGAACGGCAAAAAAACCGGCTCCGGCCCGGTGTCGCTCTACGAAAACAACGGCTATTACTATTACAATTACAAGAAACCGGGGGCCGGGGCATGAAAAAACTGCGGAATCAAAACGGCCTGACCCTGACGGAGATGCTCTGCACGGTGATCATCGTGCTGCTGTTCAGCAGCCTTGTGGCGGTGGGTGCCAATGCCGCGGTGCGGAGCTTCCGCATTTCCATGGCGGACTCTCAGGCCCAGGAGCTTTGCTCCACGCTGACCACCGCCATCAGCGACAAGCTGCGCTACTGCACGGTGGAGACCGACGCGGTGTTTATTCAGGGCGTGGGCTATGTGGAAGGTGCGGCTAACGAGATTTTTACCCTGAATTCTGACAGCGGTCAGGTGTATCTGGGAGAAAATAAATTCCTGGGTGCATACGCCTATCCGGAGGGCTTGAAGGTCCAAGACTTTTCCGTAAAATATGATGGTACGAAAAGGATTTTTACCGTTGCGTTCCAAATCAAGGACCGGCGGGACACCAAGCTGGCCGAGGCCGATTTTCAGGTGAAGCAGATCAATCAGGAGACGAATTAGACAGCATTGTAACCACCGGTTATGCCGGTGGTTACAATGCTGCATTCATAAAAATGCTGACAGCAGATATGGGGGCATAAAAATGACGATCAAGCAGTGTTATCAGGCGATGGGCGCGGATTTTGAGGAGATTTCCCAGCGAATTCCCAGCGAAGCCATGATCCGGAAATTCGCCGTGAAATTCCCGGAGGACAAGAGCTTCGCGGAACTGACGAAAGCACTGGAACAGGGCGACGTGGAAACGGCGTTCCGGGCGGCGCATACCATTAAGGGTCTGTGCCTGACGTTGGGCTTCTCCCATCTGACCGCCCCGGCCAGCGAGCTGACGGAGCTTCTGCGGGCCGGACGGCTGGACGGCAGCGAAGCGCTTTACGGCCAGCTGGCGCAGGCGTACAACAGAACGGTGGAGCTTCTCCGGGCAGTGGACTGACCGGGGGAGGGAAGCAGGCCGTCGCCGCGGTGCATCGCGGCGAAGGTCTGCTGTGCATGAATATACAAAAATAAAAAGCAGGCGTTGACACGCTTTTTTGCAAGCGGAAGCAGGAGGGGATGGCTGTATGGAACGACAGACGGTCTTGATCGTTGACGATTCGGAACTGAATCGCATGATGCTGATGGAGATCCTGGGGGAGCAGTATCACTATATTGAGGCTCAAAATGGGCGGGAGGCTGTCCGGCTGATGGAAAAGAAGCTGACGGTGGATCTGATGCTGCTGGACATCAATATGCCGGAGATGAACGGCTTTCAGGTGCTGGAGCAGATGAACCGCTTCCGGTGGATCGATGAGATCCCGGTCATCATGATCTCCACCGATGAGACTAATCAGGCCATTCAGCAGGCATACGCCATGGGCGTTACGGACTATATCCGCCGCCCCTTCGACACCTTTATCGTGCGCCACCGCGTGGAAAATACCCTGAAGCTCTATGCCAACCAGAAGCGGCTGATGTATCTGGTTTCCGACCAGATCCGGGAAAAAGAGGAAAACAGCAACCTGATGGTGGGAATTCTCAGTCATGTGGTGGAGTTCCGCAACCATGAGGGCGGCGACCATATCCGCAACATCCGCAGCATAACGGAGCTGCTGCTCCGCCAGCTGGTAAAGAAGACGAAGGACTACCATCTCTCCGAGGAGGACATCGCCCTGATCAAAACGGCTTCCGCCCTCCATGATATCGGCAAGATCACCATTCCGGAGGAGATTTTGAATAAGCCGGGGAAGCTGACCTCGGAGGAATTCGCCGTGATGAAGACCCACGCGGCAGCCGGCGCGGTGATCCTGGAGCAGATGACCTTCGGACAGGAAAAGCCGCTGTTCCGTTACGCTTTGGAGATCTGCCGCTGGCACCATGAGCGGTGGGACGGACACGGCTACCCGGACGGGCTGCGGGGAGAACGGATCCCCATCGCCGCGCAGGTGGTGGCACTGGCAGATGTCTACAACGCGCTGACCAGCGAGCGGTGCTACAAAAAAGCCTTTGACCACGATACGGCCATCGCCATGATCCTGGGGGGAGAGTGCGGCGCCTTCAATCCGCTGCTGCTGGAATGTCTGGCGGACGTATCGCCCCGGCTCCGCATCACGTCCCATGTCCCGCTGGACGGAGACCCCTACCGGCTGGAGGTGAACCGGCTGTCCGATGAGCTTCTGGCCCGGGCCGATCTGCCGCGGAATGACCGGGTGCAGCGGATACTGGAGTCCTTGCAGGAGCGCATCGACTTCTTCGCGTCCTGTAGCGGCGGGATCCAGTTTGAGTTCGACGCGCTTTCCGGTCTGGCGGACATCACCAATTGGGATGAACCGCCCCAGTACCGCCATACAGTGAAGAACGCTGCTCACCCGGAGTGCTTCCACCGCCTGAGTCAGAAGGATTTCCGCCGGCTGCAGGAGGCGATGGATGCCACGACCAAGGAGACGCCGGAATTTTCCGTGAGCCTGCTGCTGCCCTGCGGCACGGAGCATCACTGGTGCGATCTGCGGGTGCGGACGCTGTGGTCCGACCGGCAGCCGGAGCACTATGTGGGTGCCGTGGGTCAACTGGTGGACCCGCAGCTCTCCGTCAAAAAGCCGCTGCTGCTGTCGGCCGCGGACGTGAATACGGAGGACGGCACGCAGGCCCTCGCGGCGGAGATGCGCCGTCTGAGAATGGTATTCGATGTTGTCCGCCTTGTAGACCCCACTACCAATTCCGTGTTGGAATTGGACGAGCAGGGCGTTCTCCATCCCAACGGCAGCCACTGTGCGGCCTTCTGGGACAACGACCGCAGCTGCGCCAACTGCATTTCCTCCCGGGCATTTGCCCAGAAAACGACCCTGAACAAGCTGGAATTTACCAATACGGATATGTACTTCGTCATTTCCAAATACCTGTGCCTGAATGGGATGCCCTGTGTGCTGGAAATGCTGTCCAAGCTGAGTGAGGGCCGCTGGATCGACGCCAACGGCACCCGGCTCCTGCTGGATCACAGCCGGGCCGAGAACATGGAGCTGTTCATGGACCCGCTCACGAACACCTATGCCCGGCGGTATTTTGAGTCCTACCGCTCCCATCTGGAGGGCATGGAGCATGTGGCGATCATCGACGTGGACAGCTTCAAGCAGGTAAATGACGCCTACGGCCACCAAACCGGAGACACCGTCCTGCGGGACATTGCCGCCGCGATCCACTCCTGCATCCGCAGTACGGATACGCTGATCCGCTACGGCGGCGACGAATTTTTACTGCTGTTTCCCAAAATGGACGAGCATATTTTTGTGCGGAAGCAGAACGAGATCCGGGAGGCGGTCCGCCGGATCGTCATTCCGGAGTATCCGGAGCTGCACCTGTCCGTCAGCATCGGCGGCGTCAGCGGCGTGCATCCCCTTGCGGAGGCCATCCGTCAGGCGGACTACCTGATGTATGAAAATAAAGAGAAATATTATACAGAAGGGGAACATGTCACCCCCCCCCCGAAAATGGAAGAAAATATAAAAATCCGCGATAAATAAGCATGAATATTCAATCGAAACAGGAAGGTGGAGACTGCGGTGCAGAATTGCGGAAAAGAAGCCCTAATCACCATGTTCAAAGACAGCTCCCTGCCTTTTGGCATTATCCGCGTGGAGCTGGATGAGACCGGCCGTCCGGCAGACTGGAGCTTTCTCTGCTGCAATCAGGCGTTGGAAACGCTGACGGGGCGGACCCGGGCGGAGCTGGTGAGCAACAGCTTCCTGACGCTGCGCCCGGATGGCGCAAGCGAGTGGATGGGACCGTTTTATACGGCGGCCTTTGAAAAAAGCCCCGCAAGGCTGGAGGTACAGGACGAGGCGCGGAAATTTCATCTGTATATCGACTGCCTGCCCATCGACGAGGCAGGCGAGTGCGCCCTGCTTCTGCGGAACTCCTGGAAGGAGGACACCTATCGGAAAAAGCTGGAGGAGCAGATCGTCTCCTTCCGGAATATCCACAAGTCCATGTCCTCCGGCGCCTGGCATCTGACGTTCAATGACCGGTGGGAGCGGGTCTCCGTGGAATGGTCCGACACGCTGCGGCAGATGCTGGGCTTCCGCTCGGAAAAGGAGTTTCCCAATGCCTTTGAAGCGTGGACCGGACAGCTCCACCCGGAGGATGAGGCGCGGGTACTGAGCGCTTACGAAGCGGTGGTGGAGGATACCACGGGGGAGCAGCCCTTTGACGTGGAATACCGCCTGCGCCACAAGGACGGCACCTACCACTGGTTCCACACCACCGGCGGCCTGTCCCGCCGGGCGGGCGGGTCCCCGGAGTTTTTTGACGGGATCTTCGTCAACACCGATGAAAAGCATGAGACGCGGGAGCGCTTCCAGCGGGCTCTGCGGGAGGCGCAGGCCGCCCGGCAGGAGGCGGAGCTGGACCACGAGATCATCTCCTCTGTGAGCCGGCTGTATTTCTCCATTTTCCGGATCGATCTGAAAAAGGACTTCTATGAGGAGATCTCCAGCGACAACTCCGTACATCGCCTGACGGGACACCGGGGCATGGCCCAGCAGAAGCTGAACGAGCTGTGCAGCACCTTTGTGGACCCGGAGTACCGGATGGCGGTCCGGCAGTTCTTCGACCTGTCCACGGTGCCGGACCGGCTGGCGGATACCGATACGGTGGGGATGGACTATTTAGCCACCAACGGCAACTGGTACATGGCCCGGTTTATCGAAAAGCGGCGGGATGAAGCCGGACAGGTCACCAACATCCTCTATGTGACCAGAAACGTCACCAAGGAAAAGCGGCAGGAGCTGGAACGCCAGAAGCTGAAGATCGCCTATCAGGCGACGGAAAAGGCCAACGAGGCCAAGACCGCCTTCCTGCTGAATATGTCCCATGACATCCGCACGCCCATGAACGCCATTCTGGGCTACGCACACCTGATGCGGAAGGAACTGACGGACCCCAAGCTGCTCCACTATCAGGAGATGATCGAGGAGTCCAGCAGCCTGCTGCTGTCCATCATCAACAACGTGCTGGACATGACGAAGATCGAGAGCGGGCGGCTGGAACTGAATGAAGACTACAACCGCGTGGGAGATGTCGTCGGCAAGATCGTGGCCGTTTTCCAGGGGGAGGCCCGGAAAAAGAATCTGACACTGACCAGAGTGCAGAAGGCGACGAATCTGGATATTCTATGCGACGTTACAAAGCTGCAGGAGCTCTTTACAAACCTGATCAGCAACGCCGTCAAGTACACCCCGCCCGGCGGGACCGTCACGGTCACCACCGAGGAGCTGCCCTGCGCTCAGCCGGGACATGTGACGCTGCGTACCGAGGTAGCAGATACCGGCATCGGCATCAGCCGGGCGTTTCTGCCTCACCTGTTTGAGCCCTTCTCCAGAGAGCGGAACACCACTGCGGGCAAAGTGCTGGGAACCGGACTGGGTATGCCCATCGTCCGGAGCCATGTGGAGCTGATGGGCGGCACGATCACCGTGGAAAGCGAGCAGGGGAAGGGGTCGAAATTCACCGTGACGCTGACCCATAAGCTGGCGGATCAGGCGCACTGTGAGAAGACGCCCGCCGGGACGGAGGAGCAGCCTGACCACTGCTTTACCGGGAAGCGGCTGCTGCTGGCGGAGGACAATGACCTGAACGCGGAGATCGCCACCGCATTTTTGCAGGATATGGGCTTTACGGTGGATCGGGCCGTAGACGGCGCCGACTGCGTGGACCGGTATCAGCATGAGGCGGCCGGGACCTACGGCCTGATCCTGATGGACATTCAGATGCCCAATATGGACGGCTATCAGGCGACGCTGGCGATCCGCGGCCTGCCGGATAAGGAAAAAGCCGGGATCCCCATTGTGGCCATGACGGCCAACGCCTTTGCCGAGGACCGGCAGAAGGCCTTCAACGTGGGAATGAACGGCCATATTGCCAAGCCCATCAATACGGAGATCCTGCGGGAAACGCTGCGGGAATTACTTTGAAACTGAGGAAAACGAGATACATGAAACGCATCACAGCACTTATTTTGACCTGTCTGCTGTCCGTGGGGCTGCTCTGCGGCTGCGGCGCACAGCAGCCGGAACCCGCACTCCCCGAGATCATCATCGGCAGCGATACCTACCCGCCCTACGTCTATCTGGACGATAACGGCGACCCCACCGGCATCGATGTGGAGATCGCTACGGAGGCCTTCCGGCGGATGGGGTATCAGGCGGTGTTCACCACCATCGACTGGGAACAGAAGAAAACACTGGTGGACAGCGGCGAGATCGACTGCATCTGGGGCTGCTTTTCCATGAGCGGCCGGGAGTATGACTACCAGTGGGCCGGGCCCTACGCGATCAGCCGTCAGGTGATCGCCGTGGATGCGGGCAGCGATATTTACACCATGGGCGATCTGGCCGGAAAGACCATCGCCGTGCAGTCCACCGGAAAGCCGGAGGATCTGTTCCTCCATCACCGGATCGCCGATATCCCGGAGTTCGGGGCCATCATCAGCCTGGAGGACCGGGGCGTGCAGTACGCCGCGCTGGACTGCGGCTATGTGGACGCTGTTGCCACCCATGAGATGGCCATTCTGCAATATATGGAGGACTACGGGGCGGAGTTCCGTATTCTGGACAAGCCCCTGCTGGTCACCGGGATCGGCGTCGCCTTTTCCAACAATGATAACCGGGGGCTGGCCCAAAGGCTGACGGAGACCTTTGCCCAGATGCGGCAGGACGGCACTCTGCAGGAGATCCTCGGCAGATATCTGGAGAACCCCGAAACCTATCTGGAGGTAGAGAGCCTTGGGCAGTGAAAAAACACAGAGCATGTTCAGCGCAAGGTTCTGGTATGCCTGTCTTGCGGTGGGGATCATTGCTTTGAGCGTGGTGTACACCTTCTCCCACAAGGTGGATATCCGCCGGTGCGAGGAACGGCTGACGACCACAGTCGAATTTATCAAGGATCAGACGGACAGCTATGTGAACTACAACAATATTGCCGTCGCCAAAAGCCTGATGCGGGGCAGTACCGTCATTCGGACGCTGGAGGAGATCTCTCTGGACTGCAGCGAGGCGGAACTGAAGGCGTATGCCGACAAGCTGTGGCTTACAGGCATTTCCGTACTGGATCAGCAGGGGAACGTGGTGTGCGAGTACACAGAGCCTACGTAGAACGAGAGCTGCCGGCCGACGTTTTTCAGCCGGGGAAACGAAGCCGAATTCGCTTCGCCTGCCTTGCCGCAGTTGCGGCAGAGAAGCGTTCCCCGCACTTCGACGAGATTCGGCAGCGAGAGCGTGAACGGGGCTTGCGATCCGCAATTTTCGATCGTGAGGTCATCGCAGCTTTCCGTCGGCAAAGAGAGTTCGGAAACATGCGTGAATCCGGCGATCCGCAGGGTATCGAGGTTTTTGAACCCGGTGATTCCGAAAGGCATCGCTTCCGGTTGCGGCGTCAGCGACGAGGCGTCGATCCGCAGCGAGCCGCCGAAATCGCCGCCCCGGAGCTCCGTCAGTCGCGTCGCGGCGACCAGACGCAGGTCGAGCGTACTGTTCGGAGAAAAAGTGCATCCCGAGAGATCCAGTACGCTTTCGAGCGACGACAGGTCGTCGATCGACAGGTCGCCTGAAATGGCTTTGAGCGCCGGAAGGAATTCCCCGAAATCCTTGATCGCGGGGAGCGTTGCCAGGCTAACGTCGCCGTCGAAACGCTCCGCTTTCGGGAAGGATAATGTTTCGATGGCCGGACACCCCGTAATTTCGAGCGATCCGGCGTCGGTGAGTGCCGGCAGCAGGACCGATCGCAAAATAGGGCAGTCGGTGACGGTGATGTTCCCGGTGGTTTCGATCAGCGGAAATTCGAACGTATTGGCCAGAGCGAGATGTTCGTAGCGAAGCGCTCCGGCCTGGGTCAGAACACCGAACGTGGTGCCCAGTCCCGATAACCGGTCGAAGCGGGAGAGGGTAAGCGTCCCGTCAATGCGTTGCAGTTTCGGAAAATACATCTGTTCGCACGGGGCTTTGGCTTCGTCTGCGGTCGTTCCGATCAGCGTCATATTCCCGGCAACGGTGGTCAGCTCGTCGGCCGTCAGTTGGAGCAGGGCGTCCGACTGGAGGACGAAGTGCCCGGCGACGCTTTGCAGGGATTTGAAATCCGCCGTTTGCAGAGCCGTGCCGTAGACGCACAGGTCGCCTTTGATCTCTTTCAGGGCCGGGAGTGAAAGCTGCCTGAGCGTTTCGTTGGGATGGGCCGCGCTGCCGATCCGCAGCGATTCGCAGGCGGTCAGGTTTTCCAGTCCGGCCAATGTTTCACCCGTATAGGCGGCGGTGATCGTCAGGTCGCAGCGGACCGAAACGAGGTTTTTCAACCCGTCCAGATTCGTGACGGGGTTTTCTTCGTCCTCGCCTCCGATGGTGAGGTTGCCTTCGACGGTGTTGATTCCGCTCCGGGCGAAAGCGTCCACTTCGGCCTGCGTCCGAAGTGTCAGACTGCCATCGGTCGCAATGTCGGTGCGCTCTACCGTATAGAGGTAGGTGCGGTCGTTTTGATTGTCGTAGGAGCTGACCAGAAACTGCCACTCCTGGTCCCAGTCGGCGACAGTCGCCGGGTCGGGGTAGATCGAGGCGTGCTCGCATAATTCGTAGGATACCTGCGCGTCTTCCAACGATACGTTGTAGGGGATGCTTACCGTAATCCGGCCGTCGCGGATGACGGCCGGGTAGGTGTCGGCGCCGGTAGTCAGCGAAAACGATACTATGTAGTTGTCGCTGCCCCAGGGCAGTTCGGTCTTCTCTTCGCTGCATGCCGTGCACAGTAGTGCGAGGCAGCAGATTATACCTGTTATTTTCATATTCCCGCCTATTTGCCCTGGTTGATGTTTTCGTCCGTAAATCCGAATACCTCCGTGGAGTTCTCGCCCAGCCAGCCGGCTTTGGCATTGACGCCGGTCTGTACCCGGATGAAGTCGATGTATTTGAGGTTGGCGGGCTGTCCGTTCTTATCGACCGCGTTCGAGATTTTGAAATAGACCTTCATGGCGCCTGCTGCGGCATTGTCGTCCTCCGAAAGACGGTCGTTGCCGAAATTGTCGGCGTAGCCCCAGTCGTATTCGCCATTGACCCAGTAGGAGCCGTTGCCCGACTGGTCGTAGGTGCGGCTCTTCAGGCAGGGACCGTAAAGCGTATAGCTGTCCGTGCCGATCCACGCCGGGTAGTAGCTGGGCTGGTCGTGGTACTGTTTCAGGTAGTCGATCTTGCCCTTGACGCCCTGGTTGTCCTTCCATTGTACGTCGGCTCCCGAGTAGGTCGGCCGGTAATAGGTGACCGCGTAATCCTGAACGGTCTCCTCCTTGCCGAACTCCGATCCTTTGAGTTCGTACCATTCGTCGTCGGGCAGGGTGTTGCCGTTGGTGTCCTGCATCACATAGACGATACCCGGTTCGGATGAACCCTTGAAGGCGTTGCCCGTGATCGAGAAGTTATAGCCTCCCTTGTATCCGGACGAGGAGTTGTCGATGCTGTGGTCGAAGCCCACGACGATGTAGCCGCCCCAACCGCCGAGCGATACCCAGGTGTTTTTCCGCATCCGTTCTTCGGCGTAGGCGACTGCCGCTTCGGGGGTGGTCTCCGTACCGGTGAATCCGCCCGAAACCAGTTCGTTGATGAACTGTCCCGGGGCTGGTGTATATTCGTACACCCGGTCCCACGTCGCGCTGCTGGCTCCCGAAGCCGGGCGGCGGTGCGACTCTTCTTCGCCGTGGCATTCGACGGTGAACTCCAGCGTAGCCCGGGTTTCATTGGTGCGCGTGATGCACTTCGAGAGGGTCACTTCGGGTTCGTCGGTGGTGTCCGTTACGGTGAAAACGATCTTTTTGATCCCTGTTTCGGTCGGGGTATAGGTGTACGAAAGCTCGGTCCCGACCTCTTGTCCGTCGATCGTCCAACTGAACTTGGGGTTGGTGCCGTTCCAGATGGATGGCTGCAGAGTGATCGTGCGGTCGAGCGATACGGTGCGGGTCAGACCGTCGTATTTGCGTCCGATAGGTACCGCCGTAGCCGATACCGCCAGTGCATCGACCACCTCCACCTCGATTGTCATTTCGTCCGAGCCGTCCTCGTTTTCCGTGCGCAGAGTGACTTCGTATGTTCCGGCGACCTCCTCGCAGAATTCATAGACGGCCTCATCGCCGACCGGTTCGGCTTCGGCGGCACCCGGACGGCGCAGCGTCCAGAGAAAATTGCTGTTCTCGGCCGACTGTACGGTGGGCGCGAATTCGTATTTGCGTCCTTTCACGACCTCCAGCCCGTCGGTCTGCATGGGGAAAGAGATCAGGGGCGGCAGCAGCTCCTGTACCTCGACGAGAACCGTTTCGACGGTCGTGCCGTTCGGGGTGGTTACCTCCAGGTCGATGTAGTAGCCGTTGACGCCTTCCGAAATTTCATTGCCGGAGTCGAACCGGTAGGTGAGCTGCGGTTCGGTCGAGATGATTTTGCCCGTTTCTTCCAGTTTCCATGAGTAAACGGCCCGATCGACGAACTGGTAGGAGGGCGTAATGGTGAACTCCCGGCCGACTTTGACGGGATAGACGGCCGGGTCGGTGTCGAACGTGATGATCGGCACCTGTTCGACATCGGTGGTGATGAGCTCGTCCTTGTTGCAGGCGACCGCCGTCAGAGCGAGCAATATGAAATAGATCCGTATTTTGTTCATGGATGATGATTCTTATTATATGATTAGCGCCAGCAGAAGGCGCCGGGGATGATCCCGACATAGAATTCGTCGAGCAGTTCGCCGTCGGGCGAATAGCGCAGTACGACACCGTTCTGCACGTAATCGATCGCGTCGGCGATATAGACTTCCGAATTGACGGGGTTGATCGTCAGTCCGTAGTAGAGCGTATTGTTGTAGGGAAGGAATGGTTTTACCGGAAACTTGTCGGCCGTTACCGGCAGGCGCCAGACCGCCTTGTTGATGAAGTAGATCGTGTCGCGTGTGCCGTTGAGCTGCACTTCGGAGGGCCAGTCGCCGAATTTGAACTTGAACTGTTTCTCGATCTTGCGGGTTGCGGCGTCGATGCAGTAGAGCGATGGCGCCTCGTGTCCGTAGGGCGAACCTTCGTAGCCACCGTCGGTCACCGTCCAGATCTTGTTGTACTTGTCCATGACCAGCGAGGTGGGCTGGATGCCCACGGTGATCTGGTCGCAGACCTTGTCGGTTTCGGTGTCGATCACCAGGATTCGGTTCTGGTACGACCAGCAGTTGGTGAAGACGTATTTGTCGTATTGCACCATCTGTTCAGTCGAACCGGTTTCGAAATCCATATCCGTTTCGACATAGCCGGTGATCTGGTAGGTCTTGGGATTGACGATGTAGATGCGCGGATCCCAGATTTGGGTGACGTAGGCTTTTTCGTCGCTCAGGAAATGGATGTAGCGGGGCGAAGTGAAGCCCGTGATGCGTCCCACCTCCTTGAAGGTGTTGATGTCGATCGCATAGATCACGCCCGAGTTGTTCACTACGATCCAACCGATACCGTTGCGGATGACCATCGACTGCGCGACGTCGCCCAACTTGATGGCGTTGGCTCTGGCGAAAACTTCATTCTCGACATGTTTTTTCTCCGGATCGTAATAGGAGAGCGAGGCATTGCCGTACATGAAATTCCCTTCGTTGGTGATGAAGAGCCCCTTGCCGGTCACCTCGTCGCCCGAACCTGCGTTGTCGATTTCGAAATCCTCTTTCTCTATCGGACCGTAATCCATGCACGACACGGCCAGCGCCGCGCATGCACAGATTACGATTCCTCTTTTCAACCCATTGAACATAATTCTATTTGTTTATCCATTCGTCCGAGAAACGGTAGGCGAAATCCACGCCTGCCGGACTCGCTTTCTTCTGATAGAAGCTCGAAAACTCCAGGGCATCGCTGCGCGATACGTCGTAAACGTGGATACGGCTGTTCGTATAGCTCGATTTTCCGACCCACAGTTGTTCGGTCGTCGGGTGTACGCCCATGTAGCCGTAGATGATGTCGCCGCCCGAATGATCCGCATCGAGGTCTGCCGTGATGTAGTCCCAATTGACCTTGCCGGTTTCGTAGTTGTAACGCATCGCTTCATAGGCGCTGAAGTCCTGTTTGCCGATGAAATAGAGGTGCGGCTGCGTGAAGCTCGCACACATCTGCACTGTCGGCGAAGCCGTGCCCGTGCGCAGTTCGATCTGTTCGGGCAGGTTCGTTTCCGAAACGACCTCGCCGTTCGCGTCCAACGCTACGATCATAGCCGGTTTGGTGAAGCTCGCCGCACCGGTCATGCCCGAGTTTCCGGTAAATTCGCCCGTAAAGATAGCATAAATTTTCCCATCGTAACCCTTTGCGAGGTCTTTCACCTGGCGGTTTTCGTAGGTGACGGTTTTGATTACGGCATCCGTCGCGGGATCGAGGACGATCACCGAATTGCCGCGTCCGGCGAAGACCTTGCCGCGCGAGAAGATCATGCGGGCCTTGGTCGCCCCCGTTTTCGTGAAGACGCCGAATGTACCCGGGATGTCGCTCGTACGGATGATATTGGTCTGAAGGTCCACGATACGGATGCCCGAATGGGATTCGTTGTCGGCCGTGGAATATTGGATGTAGGCTTTTTCGGGACTTACGACCACGATGTGCTGCGGCCAGCAGAGGGTCGATTTTGAACTTTGGGTGGCACCCGTAGAGGTATCGACGTTTGCGTAGAACTGCATGTCGCGTGCCACGAGGCGTTTCATCGTGTGGGCATCGCAGACGACGAAGCGTCCGTCGCCGTTGAATGTGGTCCCCATGCTGCTTGTCTTGCCGTTTTGGGTAATGAAGTAGATCTTGCCGTTGGCCATGTACATATCCTGAAGGACGTTGCCGATTTCGTTGTCGTTGATCTCCTCGTAAACCTTTTCATGATAGCGCATGTGTTGGTCGAAATAGACGATCGTGCCGTTCTCCGAGGTCATGTTGCCCTCTATGAGGACGAACGTGCCTTCGGGATGGGTGAAGTCGAGCACGTAATACTCCTGTGAGAGGATCGGCTTGCCGTCGGACCGGATCGTTACGGTGTTTTCCAAATCCATTCCGTCGGTGTATTCCGCAGGAGGAGCGATCAGGAGCGAACGCCGTGCGATGTCGAAATCGGCCGTCCAGCCTGCCGGTGCCGATGTCATTTCGACCGTGGGAATCCATCCTCCGGCCGTCAGTGCATACGCTTCCGAAGCGCCGTATTTCATACAAACGGGTTCGTCCGAATCCTCCAGCCCCTGAATTTCGAGGCTGCCTCCGTCGCGCTTGGCGATTTCGGTCGTCAGGCGGTAGATACGGCCCGCTTCGAAATTGCGCCCGGTTTTGGTCTCGGTATAGACGCTGCCGTCGGCGAAGGTGTAGGTTACGTGTATTTCCTCTGCGCTGCAATCCGCCGGATAGACGACCGCTGCGGCGAATACGCTCGCGGTGCTGCTCGTCGCGGGCAGTTCGACACCCTCCTTGCCGAACGAAAGCGTTACGGCGTTGTTCGCATCGGTCGCATCGCTGAATCCGGTGCCGTCGAAGGTGCGCGTACCGGTCAGTACGGTCGAGGCGTCGGTCGCTGCCAGCGTGACGGAAACGAGCTTCTCCTTCACGTCCTGCGACCAGGGGTTGAACCAGACGTAAGCGGTGGCGTGCGAGAGGGTGAATCGTCCTTCGGAGTCGGTCGTGGCATAGCCGAAATCGCCGTTCGGTCCGAGTTGCAGTTTGCCCGGCTCCGCCTGGCGTTGTTCGGTCGGAACGACGGCTTCGGCGTCGGTGCCGGTCATGTTGTAATAAATCCGGTAGGGTGCAGCCCCCGGGAGGTTCGTGAATCCGAAGTCGGCGACATTGCCGTCCGTTCCCGCTTCGGCGCTCTGTACGCCGCCTGCCCAGATTCGGTCGCCGGTGCTCCATTGAAATTGAATTTCGGTCCCGTCGCCAGGCACGAATTGGGTGCGGCTCGCGGTGCCGGAAATACCCGTGAGGGTTACCTCCCGTCCGGGTTGGGGACCGACTTCGGGAAGTTCCTCGATGTCCGAGGTGCAGGCCGCCAGGCCGAGTCCTGCGAGGATGTATAGTAATTTTTTCATGGCGATTCGATTAAATGCGGATGAAAATGCCTGCAATCCGGGGAGGATTGCCGACATTTTCACCGCGCGATCATTCTATTTTAGTGTTAGCCTTCCACATCGTATTTGAAGGCGAATCCATAAGTTGAGGAGGTCAATTTAACCCACGAAGAGTCGGCGTAGGCTCCCGTACCGCCGACCGGATCGGCCGATTTCGGAAGGTGGATGATCCGGTTCTCAGCAGGGACGTCTTTGCCTGCAACGGGACTCCAATCGCCGCCGAAGGGACCGGTACCGTAGTCGTCCTTCAGGGTCGGCGGGGTAGTTGCCCGACAGATGATGTCACCCAGCAAGGGGCAGCCTTTCGAGTAGCCGACGAAACAGTATGCTTCGAGTGTTTTCATATTCTTGCCTAACGAAATCTTAGCCAGTTTTGGACAATCTCCGAAGGCATTCTGCCCGAGTGTTTCCGTGGCATCCGGGAGGATGATCTCGGTCAGCTCTCCGCAATTTTGGAATGCGGAATTCTCGATCGTTTTTACACCCTGACCGAAGTTGATCGTTGTCAGCGAGCAGCCGTTGAATGCGCTTGCTCCGATCTTCGTGACGGAATTGGGCAGGGTTACGTCGGTCAGTTTGGTGTTCTGGAACATGTAGTTGCCGATTTCGGTCACACCCTCCTCGACAGTCACGCTGACGAGCGATGCGCAGGAGTCGAAAGCGTTCGATCCATAGCTGATGCCTTTCAGTAGCGTTACCGAGGTCATGCCCGTTTTTTGGAAAGCGGCCGAAGCGGTTTTCGTTACGTTCTGCGGGAATACGATGCCTGCGAGGTTCGCATTCGATTTGAACGAGTTAGGGAAGGTTTCCGATTCGTAAACGACTTCCGAGAAATCCACCGTAGCCGGAGCTGCGAGTGCTTTCACGGCATCCGCTACGGCCTTCATCTGTTCTGCCGTCATCACCGTATTGTCACCGGCCGTCTTGACGTACAGCGTAGTGAAGGTTTGCGGAATTTCTGATTTCCAGGGATCTTCGCCGGAAGCGCGGTAGTAAAGGCCTTCGCTCAGGTAGTCGGGACCGAGCGCCTCCATCGTATAGCCGCTGGCGGCTGTGGTCCAGGAGGAGTAGGCTTCGACCGATGCTACGTGGAACGTTTTGCTGCCTTGTACCGAAGTACCCGCGCCGGAGAAACTGTCGGCCTGTACCGCAGGGGCCGTCGTCGGTTCCGCATAGACGTCTGCGAGCAGTGCGGCGTTTTCGAAGGCCTTGCTGCCGATCGAAGTCAGCGTGTTGCCCGAGATGGTCAATTTGGTCAACTTCGACCAGTCGGAGAAAGAACCCGCACCGATCGTCACGATCGTTTTCGGAATGGTCAGGTTTTCGATCGCGTCGTTCGTTGCGAAGGCATTGTCGCTGATAGCGGTGAGGCCTGCACCGAATTGGAGCGTAGCGATATTGGGGTTGTTGCTGAAGGCTCCGTCACCCAGCGTGGTAACGTTGTCGGGCAGGGCGAGTGCCGTCAGGCCGCAGTCGGCGAAAGCACGATCGCCGAGGGTTGTCACGCCAGAACCCAATGTCAGGGTCGCCAGCTTGGAACAGCCTTCGAAAGCGCTCGCGCCGATTGTCTGAACCGAAGCGGGAATGGTGACGGTCGTAATAGCCGTACAGCCGGCGAACATTTCGGCCGGGATGGTCGTTGCCGAACCGAGGGTAATGGCCGTGAGTTCGGGACAGTCGCGGAAGCTCTTTTCGCCGAGTGTCGTGGCAGAAATTTTTGCCGAGGTAAGACCGGTACCGGCGAATGCCTCGGTTCCGATGTTTTCGATCGCAGATAGGCTTGTTTCGACGAGTGCGCTACACCCTTTGAACGCTTTGTCGCCGACGGTTTTAACACTCGACGGCAGGGTGAGGGATGCCAGCGCTGTACATCCTTCGAACGTGCTTTCGCCGATGATTTCGACACCGGTCGGAACGGTCGCCTTGGTCAGGGCCGTACAGCCTTTGAAGGCTCCGGCTGCGATCGATGCCGTATTCTCGAAGAATTTGATCGTGCCCAGTTTGGCGTTGCCGGCCAATCCTGTCGGGAACTCCGTGGCTTCGAATTTCGCCATGTTCAGATCGAGTGTCACGGGAGCGGACTGTGCCGAGATTTTGGTGATGACGGTATTGAACTGGCTGGCGGTAAGGGCTGCATCGTCGCCTACGGTGCGCACATACAGTGCGGTGAATGTCGCGGGCAGGGTCGGAACCCAGTCGGTCTCGCGCGAAGCACGATAGTAGATGCCGTCCGTCAGTTGCTGGTCGTTGATGTCCTGCAGCGCATATCCCTGCGAGGTCACGTCCGTCCAGGCCGTTTCATAGGCATCGTAGGATGCAGCCGGAACATAGAGGATTTTTGCACCTTCCACTTTGCTGCCGGCGCTGCCGAAAGCGGAGTTTCCCAGCGAGGGCGCATTCTCGGCCCGGCAGGTAATGGTTTGCAGATTGCTTGCCGAAATGAAGGCGTTGCGTCCGATCGAGGTCACCTTTTCGCCCAGATCGATCGAGGTGACGTTGGCACAGTTCCAGAAGGCGTAATTGGCGATCGCGGGGATATCGATAATAATGCGGGTGAAGGCGCTGCAACCGCCGAACGAGCGCTCGTCGAGCGATTTCAGCGTTTCGGGGAAGGTTACGTCCTGCAACTTGCCGCAGTTGTAGAAGGCGTCGTTGCCGACAGTCTCCAGCTTGGAGGGCATATTGATTGTCGTGAGGGCCGAACATGCGTTGCACAGGTTGGCCGGAATTGCAGTCAGTGCATCGGGAAACTGTATGCGTTCCAGTGATTTGCAGTTCTTGAATACGGATGATTCTATTGTAGTCACGCTTTCCGGGATCGTGATCTCTTCGAGTCCGGTCGCTTCGAATGCTTCGGCTCCGATGCTCTTCAGTGTCGAGGGCAGGGTTACATCGGTCAGAGCTGTGCAACTGTCGAATAAGAATCGTGGAATTGCTTCCACACCTTCGGGAATTACGACCGATGTCAGCAATTTGCAGCCGTAGAACGCATAGATGTCCAATGTGCGCACCGAGGAAGGAAGCTCGATGGATTCCAGTTTGGCACAGTTGCGGAAGCAGTTCTGCCCGATGGCAGTCAGGCCTTCCGGAAAGGTTACCCGCGTCAGGTTCTTACAGCCGTAGAAAGCCCCGGAATTGTAGGTGCTGGGAGTGAAAGTCTGGATATTACGGGGCAGTGCGATCTCCTGAAGATTGGTCTTGCGGGTGAAGTCCATCGGAAATTCGGTCGTGGCGAAGGTAGCTTCACCCAGATCGATGACCGCACCGTTTGCGAGGTTGCCTGCAATCGAGGTGAGTTCTTCGGCCGAGAGGGTCGATTCGCCCAGGGTAACGACTTTCAGGTAGCCGATCGGCTCGGTCGGCAGCTCTTCCGCAACACCGGCTTCGGTCATGAAGAATGCGCCGGAGTTTTTGCAGTCGGACTTGGCGATCTGTGTCGAGAGGCGCAGCGTGTGGCCTGGGGTAAGCGTTTTGCCTGATTTGGTTTGCAGATAAACCGAACCGTCGGCGAATTTATAGACGATCGAAACCGTTGCCGTCGAAAGATCGGCGGGGTAGAGCACCATGGCGGCGAACACGTCGGTATCGTTGCTCTGCGAAGGCAGGGCGACACCCTCTTCGCCGAACGACAGGGTGACGGACGAAGAGCCTTTGCAGTCGCCCAGCTTTCCGTCGGCGAAAGCGGCTTCGCCGGCGATGGTCTGACCGCCCGATACGCTCAAGGTGATCGAGAGCAGGTTCGAGGTGACATCGCTCGAATAGGTGTCGAACCAGACGTAGGAGGTCGCATGCTCGAGCGTAAAGGTTCCGTTTTGCGCCGTTGCATAACCGAAGTCACCGTTTTGGCCCAGGTTCAACTCTCCGGCTGCCTGCTGTGTCTGCTCGGCCGGAATCAGGGCTGTTGCGGCTGCCGGGCCGGTCAGGTTGTAGAATACGTCGTACGTGTCGGCCGTTTCGAGGGATTCGAAAACGAATGTCGCCTGGCTGCCGCCTTCGGCGATGGCTTCGCTTCGGGTATTGCGTGCCCAGATGTAGTCGCCGGCGCTCCAGAGGAACGGAACGGCTCCGTCTTCGGCTCCGCCGAAACCGGTGCGGGTGCCCCGGCCGGAGAATCCGGTCAGTACGACCTGCGTATTTCCGTCAGGAGCAGGGGCGATAGGTTCTACGTCCGCATCTTTCGTGCATCCTGCGAATGCGAGCAGGAATGCGCACAATATGTATAAGTAGTTTTTCATCGGTAATCTCCTTTTTATCCGTTAGTTCCACTCTTCCCATTCGCTCGATCCGGCGCCTGCGCCGCCGAGGATTTCATCGGTGGCGAGTACCTGAACCTTGGCTATGACCGTTGCGGTAGCGCCTACGGCTACGACGGATACTTCACCCGAGGTTTCGGCATATACGTTCTCCTTGGCAGGGGCTGTGATGGTCAGCACATCGCCTTCGAGCCAGGCGCGCCAGCCGTCGGGTTTGGCGATGGCGAGGTTTTCAACGCCTTTTTGGGTAACGGCGAGGTTCTGCGAAGCGCCGAATTTCAGCGTCAGCGATGTGCGCTCGATGACGAAATTCACCTCCTTGGCTTTGGGCAGAACGATCTGATCGCCGTTGGTGAGCGTGAAGGTTACGCTTTCATCGTCCTGTACGACGCTTTTGAAGAAAGAGTCGCCGTCTTCTCCCTTATCGCCGTTCGCACCGTCCTTACCGACCGCTTTGATCGGCTGTCCGTCTTCGCCTTTGATGGTTTCGCCGTCGATCTCCCAATAGCCGTCCTTGTTGATGGTCGGGGTTTTACCGTTTTGGCCCGCAACCGGAATCTTGTTCTGGTTATCGTCGAGCAACCACTGGTCATCGCCGCCCAGCGTCCAGTAGTAGATGCCTTCGAATTGCGCGATGCCGATGGCCGGCGCCGCTGCGCCGTCTTTGCCGTTGTGCAACGTGATGGTCTTGCCGTCGTTGAAAGTGATCGTGCAGCTTCCGTCCGCCGCTTCGGTGTAGTTGGTGATGAATTTGTTTTCGTTCAGGGCGTCGATGATCGTCTTGAGCGAATTGACCTGTTCCTTCATCGAAGCGATCTCCTGTTTTAGGTTTTCGATCTCCTGGCGGATTTCGGTGTCGTCGTACTTGTCGTCCGAACAGCCCCAGGTCATTGCTGCGCAGCAGGCAGCGAGAACTAACAGCGTAAAGAATTTTTTCATAATTTAAGAATTTGATTTATTGGTTGAATTTTGTTTTCCATGTTCCGCAGAATAGGCAGGCTGTATCGGAACCCGTCGGTTCGGAGGAGGGGCATTGTGCTGCGCCGAAACGACGAAGGCGTCCGCCGGAGGAAACGAATGTCCGTTCCGGAGAACGCCTGAAGCGCAGCCCGGCGAAGGCCGGGTAGAGTGAGCGCATGTCACGCCCGTTGAAATGTCAGCCGTAAAATAGCCGTAAGTCATCGATACTCCTGTCGTTTAGTCCTGTTCGGAACTTACACGCGAGGGTACAGAAGAAATACATGGAAAAATAGCGCGCCGAAGACTATCTTGCACGATTTCGACCCGAAACCCGCGGGTGTAAATCCTGATTGTCAAGGCAGGTCTTCTGACTCGTTTCCTCCGCAACGCCTTCCCAGCGATATAGCCAGTGGCAAAGAGTGCGCGAAGTTGCCCGGTCGGGGGCTGAAACTCACAGCAGCAGGTACTGTCGCCGATTTTCACGGCATTCTCTATTAATCGGCTTGGAAAAGTGATTCCAAGTCCGAACCTTGCGGGTGCAAAGGTATTGCTTTTCCGGGATTATTCGCAAACGAAATCGGAAATAAATTTCAATGAATTTTGTAATTCATTGAAAAACATGGTTTTGTTAAACGACTATTTGCGGAAGATGAAATAGACGGCCAGAATCAGGCAGACGAAACCCGCCAGGTGGTTCCACCGCAGGGTGTCCGATTTCATGAAGACGACGGCGAAGACCGTGAAGACCAGCAGGGAGATGACTTCTTGGATCACTTTGAGCTCCCAGATCGAGAAGGGGCCTCCCAGTTGGGAGCTGCCGATGCGGTTGGCCGGGACTTGGAAACAGTATTCGAACAGGGCGATCCCCCAGCTGAGCAGGATGATGGACAGCATCCCGAAGCGCTCTATTTTGGATTTGAAAGCGATATGCCCGTACCAAGCCAATGTCATAAAGGTATTGGAAAGGATCAGCAGGGCGATGGTAGCGAGGGCACGGCTCATAATAGCAGAGCATTGAGATCGGTTATCGAGGCGAAATCGTCGATGACGACATCGGCTTCCGTTTGGGTTGCGAGCGTATGACGGGGTAGAGTCGTTGCCAGGGCCACGATGCGGCCTGCTCCGGCCCGGCGGGCAGCAGTGATGCCGACCCGGGCATCCTCGAATACAAGGCATTCGGCCGAAGGCAGGTGCAGTCCTTCGGCTGCCAGCAGGTATATTTCCGGGTCGGGCTTGCAGCGGGTCACCCGGTCGCCGCTGACGATGCAGGAGAAGTAGTCGGTGATACCGCAGTTGCTGAGGACGAAATCGACGTTCTCGCGGCAGCCTGAAGAACCGACGGCGCAGCGGATTCCGCGACGGCGCAGCTCTTCGAGCAGTTCCACGAGCCCCCGTACGGGGCGGATTTCCGGAGCATAGACTTCGCGGTAGATGGCTTCTTTCTCCTCGCCGAGCGCTTTCATTCCCTTTTCGCGGATGATTTCTTCGGGCAGGATCAGGCGCATGATGTCGTCGTTACCCATGCCGAAAGCGGTCTGGAGCTTGTGCTGCCAATCTTCGACGCCGTAACGCTCGCAGAATATCTCGAATGCCTTGACGTGTGCCTGGGTATTGTTTACCAGTACGCCGTCCATATCGAACAGGACTCCCCGTATCATTTTGTTGTTTTTTGAGTCGCAAAAGTAATCATATTTCCGGGAGTTGCCGCCGAAACGACCGGGAAATTGCAGCGTAGCACTTCGAGGCGGGGCCGTAGTCTAAAATGGCGATTGTAGTTTTTTAGTACCCTTTCCGACGATCGCGGCATCGAACTCGAGGTCCGTTTATTGCGGCCTGTGGCCGCATCCGTAATTCCGATCCTCTCCTGAATCCCCTCTTCGGAGAGGATTTGGACGCTGCGTACCTGAAGAGGTACCTAATATATACTCACGCTTAAAATTTGAGGTTAAGACTGAAATTGACCGTGAAGGTCGGGATCGACAGTCCGGGGACGGCGCGGTGATGCGTCAGACGCCAGATGCAATCCACGCGCAGCAAACGGAAGATGTTTTCGATGCCGAAGCCGGTTTCGAGGTAAGGATGTTCGACCGATGACATTCCTACCGGAAAGAGCATAACAGCTTTCGTATTCGGAAGACTGCCGTCGTTGCGGGCCGAGAGAGTGCCGTAAACTCCTTTGAAAACAAAGACTTCGCGCCAGTTGAGTTTTTTGAGGAGCGGTACGCGGCCCAACAGGAACCCGTTGAAGTGGTGTTCGTAGAAGAACGAAATCCAGGCGTCCGACGAGAATTCGTAGAAATTCATGCACGAGAAGGCGTAGCGGTCGTAAAAATAGGTGCCGTTTCCTTCGTGCAGCTTCAGCAGCAGGTAGGGAACCTTGCCGAAGATCTTGCCGCCTTCGAGCATGAGTTGCGAGTAACCGATCGGAGGCAGATTGAGCCGGTATTGCATACGCCCTTCGAGCCGCAGGTAGTCGTAGCTGGCGGGTAAGACTCCTCTTTTTGCCCCCGTGAAGTCGAAGGAGAAAATCGGGTATTTCGAACCCATGTGTCGTACCTCGAACGGCATGCGGACGATCGTTTCGTCTTTGGACAGCCGCAGCCCGATCCGTATCGAAGCGTCGTTGATGCCATGCAGCGAACGCCCGTCCGGCAGGATCATCGGTACGTAGCGGTTCGAGGAGATGTGACGGCCCCGCAGCTCGAACGAACTGCTGATCCCGTGCAGCCACTCGTGTTCGTAGAGGGCGATCCCTTCCTCGATAGTCGAAAGCCGCGAGGTGCCGCCTCGGGAGAAGATCGAGCTTAGGATGTTGTTTTCCGAGAGGGCGCTGACACCCGAGCTGAGCTGTATCGCGTCGTTGCGGTAGGTGACCGTCAGTTTGCGCAGCAGTTGTCGGCGCAGCATCAACTCTACCTCCGCAGCTCCCTTGAAGTCCTCGTCGCGGGTGCCGTAGGCCAGGTAGGTCGAGAGCCGTACGCGGCGGCTGAACTCTTTGGTCGTGCGTGCGCCTATCTGGAAACGGGCGCCCTCCAGTCGGTTGAAGCTGATTACTTTGGAGTAGGGACCTATGCCGACGTATTTGGTGTTGTAGTAGCCTCCGATGATAGTATTGAGGACGGTGTATATGTTTTTATAGAGGGGGACCTGCTGGATCGAATCGACCATTTGATAGATGGCCTTTTCCTTTTGGGTGAGGGTGTAGGGACGCAGCGAGTCCCATTCGACCTGCTTGCCCGAAATGGCATCGTCCGAGAGGATCACGCTGGCCGACGTACCCAGAACCTGTTTGGGGATCGGCGTGTCGAACTTTACGTCGGAATAGGTTACCTCGTGGCTGCCCAGGAAAGCGATCATCTTCGAGGAGTCGGATTTGGTCAGCGTAAAATCGGCGGTCATCTTCTCCCGCTGCGGGAACCACAGCGAGTCGGCCGTCAATCGGTTGTCGGCTTCGATCGCCAGGTGGCGAATCCAGTTTACATTGACTCCTTTGGCCATTTTTACGCGGGCCGAACGCAGCGCATAGCTTGCCGAGTCGATATTGACCTCGCCGTCGAGTACCGGGGTGGCGACACTTTTGGGGTGAAACCGGATTTTGTAGGTCTTGCGCCCTTCCACGTTCGTACTGTCCACCAGAAAGTATTTGTAGAATGAGCGTCCCGAGTTGGAGAGGGGGCTGGCGAACTTCACGCCGAACAGGTCGATGAAGTTTTCGTAAAGATTCACGTCGGCGTGCAGGTGTCCGGTGAATTGTGCGAGCATGCTGTTGTCTTCGATACCGGATATCTGGCTGGCGCGGATCACCTCACGGGCGACGGTCGGCGTGCGGCTGTGGTAGTAATCCGCTGCCGTTTCGGAGATCATTACGGGCAGGTAGGGTTGTCCGGTGACATCCGATGTGTCGATGTGCTCGAAAATGAAACCGAAGTTTTGCTGGAGTTTTCTGCTTCGAAATTCCCGGACATTGGCCAGGCCGAGTTCCATTTTCGTATAGGTGCGGCAGATGTAGCGGTCGTATTCTTCGGGATCGTTGTATTTTTTGTTGCGTACGATGCCCGCGAGAATCGGGTGTGCCGGATTGTCCCCCGGTGTGACCACGACATTTCCGATTTCGAGGTGCGTGGGATTGAGCCGGAAATCCACCCGGTTGTCGCTTCCGGCCGGGATCGGACGAATCTGGGGCTCGTAGCTGACCATTTCTGCCCGGATGTAGCTCGACGTGTCGCGGCTTTCGAGCGAGTAGAACCCTTCGTCGTCGGTGGTGATGCCGGTGGTCGTACCCGGGAACAGGACGACGGCGTAGGGAATCGGCTCGCCCGTCTGTGCGTCCGTGACCGTACCGCGCACCCGGGTGTTCTGGGCGGCGCAGGGGGCGTACAGAAATAGTCCCGCAAGAGCGAGGAGTATGCCGCAGAGTCGTTTCATCGAAGCCTTTCCGGAATGTCGTTTCGGATTTTCCTAAAATATAAATATACCCAAAAATACAAAGATTTTACCGGACTGTCAAAAATTATTATTTTTGCCGATCCGGATGGAACTACTTTCTGCGGAATGAAACATGGGAACGTCAAAATAGAAAAGACCAATGCGGCCCGTCTGCTCGACCGAGCCAAAATCGCCTACGAATTGATCCCGTATCGGGTGGATGAGGAGCATCTGGCCGCGACTCACGTGGCCGAACAGCTCGGCGAAGATGTTGCTGCGGTTTTCAAGACGCTCGTGCTTCGTGGTGACCGGACGGGCCATTTCGTCTGTGTCGTCCCTGGAGATCACGAGGTCGATCTGAAAGCTGCCGCCCGCATTTCGGGCAACAAGAAAGCCGATCTGATTCCCGTCCGGGAGTTGCTTCCGACGACCGGATACATCCGGGGCGGCTGTTCCCCGATCGGGATGAAAAAACCGTTCCCGACCTTTTTCCATATTTCCGTTTTGCAACACTCCGTCATTTATATCAGTGCGGGAGTTCGGGGATTGCAGATCCGGATCGCTCCGCAGGATCTGCTTCGCTTCGTCGGGGGCGAAACGGCCGAAATCAGCCGTCCGTCGTCTGTGGCGGCGGAATAAGATCCGTAATTCTTTTTTGCTATTCGATCCCTTTCTGCAGGTCGGCGGAATTGTCGTGTTGTCGAAGCGACCGCCGGACCGGTATTTCGGAAACGATTCGTTATTTCTCTTTGGGTGCCGGTCTGGTTTCGCCCTTGAGTGCCGGAAGGGAGATGCCGTACCGTACCGCCAGAATCCGAATGAGGATCACCGAGCAGGCGGCGATGAACTGCGTGGGGGCCGCCGGCAGGTCGAGATACATACAGAGATAGTAGATCAGTCCGCCGCAGATGCAGGCGATGGCGTAGATGTCTTTGCGGAAAATAAGGGGTACTTCGTTCAGCAGCACGTCGCGCAGCATACCGCCCGCCGCACCGGTCAGCGTACCCATGATGATACCCACCCACATCGGATAGCCGACGGCTATGCTTTTCTGAATGCCGACGACGGTGAAAAGTCCCAGTCCGACGGCATCGAAAATGAAGAAGGTGTTGTTGAGCCGGATCACGTATTTGCGCAGCCCGACTACGAACAGGAAGGCGAATCCCGATACGACCAGGTAGGAAACGTTCTGCATCCAGAAAGGGGGCAGGCCCAGCAGCAGGTCGCGCAGCGTACCGCCGCCGACGGCCGTGACGAATCCGACCACATAGGCTCCGAACCAGTCGAAATGTTTGGCCGAAGCGAGCCGGATGCCGCTGATGGCGAATGCGAAGGTACCGACATAGTCGAGAAGGGTGATGAAATTCATGATGTTTCGATTTTTCGGCCGCAAAGGTAGTAATTATCTCGCCGGATTATCGATAACGACGAAATAAATTCGATAGCTGCGATCGGGCTGCCGATTTCTGTTTTCTGTTTTCTGTTACCGGCCGTATGATACGGGGCGGAGGCGTTTCCTGCGGGTCTTTGCGGAATTTTCCGGCAAGGAGTGTTCGGGTTTCGTTTTTTTTCGTACTTTTATGCGGCGTAAATTCGGCTCGGAACGATGGTTTTACTTCTTCATTCCGGTTCATTGGTTTGCTTTTTCATGTTACTTAAATATTTCCCACTATGAAATTTTTTATCGATACAGCTAACCTGGCCCAGATCCGGGAAGCTAACGAAATGGGTGTGCTCGACGGGGTGACGACCAATCCTTCGCTGATGGCCAAGGAGAACATTCGCGGTGAGGAGGCCTGCCGTCGCCATTACCTCGAAATCTGCTCCATCGTCGATGGCGATGTGAGCGCCGAGGTGATCGCCACCGATTTCGACGGTATGGTCCGCGAAGGGGAAGCGTTGGCGGCCTTGCACAAGAATATCGTGGTCAAACTCCCGTGTACGGCCGACGGTATTCGTGCCGTGAAGTATTTCGCGGGCAAGAATATCCGCACCAACTGCACGCTGGTCTTTTCCGTCGGTCAGGCTCTGCTGGCAGCCAAGGCCGGTGCGACGTATGTGTCGCCGTTCGTAGGCCGTCTGGACGATATTTGCGAGAACGGGGTGGCTCTCGTCGCCGAGATCGTGCGTATGTATCGTTACTACGGTTATGATACGCAGGTGCTGGCGGCTTCGATTCGGCATACGCAGCACATCGTCCAGTGTGTCGAGGCGGGGGCCGACGTGGCGACCTGCCCGCTTGCGGCGATCAAGGGTTTGCTGAAACACCCGCTGACCGACATCGGTTTGGCGCAGTTCCTGGCAGACCACGCCAAGGTGAATTCGTAGGGAGGCGGCGTTTCCCGTAATGGAAAAGCGATGCCGATGATCGAAAAATCATCGGCATCGTCGTTTCGTATTCGGGCCGGAATCCGATCAGATTTCCAGCCCCATGATATAGTCGTTCATGTAGAATCCGCCTCCGATTTCGAAATCGCCTTCGCGCAATTTGCGCATACCCATCCGTTCGTAGAATTTTACGGCTTTGTTATGGCGATTTACGTGGAGCTCCATCCGGCAGGGAGCCGGGTGGAGCTGTTTGATGTGTTCGATAGCCTTGCGGAAGAGGAAGCTCCTCGCGTGCACACCCTGGAATCGGGGCAGGATGTAGATTTTTTGCAGGATGTAGAGGTCGTCTGCTTCGGGCTGGACAGAGAGATAGCCGCAGGGAGTGCCGTCCTTGTAGGCGATGTAATATACGTGCCCTTCGGCCATCTGCCGCCGGAGGTTTTCGGGGGAGTACATCCACTCCATCATGTAGTCCAACTGTTCGGGCGAAAGGATGGTTTTATAGGTGTCGGGAAATGCGACGCAGGCCATTTCGCGTATCAGTCCGCAATCTTCGACGGAGGCTTTTCTGGCAGTAAACATAAGGTGTTCGATTCGGTTTCGCTCTTGCAAATATATTGAAAGCCAGGAGAAACCGGGAACTTGTTCCCGGTTTTCTGAGGTGCATTCTATCTAGAATATGTTCAAAGATGGTGATTCTGGTAGTCGGAGAGTTCTGTTTTTGTCGCGATAATTTGTCGGGCTGTATGAGACGGATGCCTGGGCAATAACAAATTAGGCCAATATTGTAGCCACAAAATTTCTATAGTCCCTCCTCGACGGTTTTCCGTACAGGTTCCTGGTACTGTTTACCTTTTCCGAAACGGAAGTTGATTTTCAACATTACTCTGTTCCAGGCATTTTTTACATAAGAAGTCCCTTGTGTTCTGACGATACTGTTCTCGATGGAATGGTAATGGCTTTCCGGATTGGTGAGGAAATTGTCGCAGGAGAGTTGAAATGCCCAGTCTTTGTATTTATATCTCACACCTATCGCAGAGGATAATTCACTGTCGTATATCATCGGAATAGACAATCCTTTACAAGGTATCGCACCCTGATAATATGCGGAAAAGTTTTTGTAGTTGAAAGTCAGCTCATAGTACATCGGAGCCTGAAAATGAGTCACCCTCCCCAATACTTTCGAATCGACTTTTGTATAACTGAATCCTCCGCCTAATTTCAATGCCAGCAAGTCGTTTTTGAATGGGCTGAGTCTCAAATCATAATGTACGGAGTGCACATCTGCCCAGTTGTCATTAATCGGTGAGTATGCGATATACGGCTGTTCATACTGATAATAGTAGTCGATTGGATTCTTGTAATATAAGTAGCTGTATGAAACATTTATATTGAGCCATTTGTTATGATATACGACATTGAAAGTCGTCTGGTTCGCACGGCCGCCGACCAGCTCGGGATTCCCGTGTACGATAATATTTTGATTATAAAACGAAGTGGCTTCGCTGAGTTGTCCCAGTCCTGGCTGCATATTGGCTTGGACGAATCCGGCTTTCAGCATAAAAGAGGGTGAAATACGATAACCGATATCTACCCGAGGCGCAAAGACCCATTGCCAAATATCGTTGTCGTTTGTTTTTGTTCGTGTCCCTGTTACTCCCAAAGAAAAACGATAAGTAAACCGAGGCCCGATCTTTCCGGTGATCTCTCCGGCAAAATAATTTTTCAGAATGCTGTTAGTTTCCCGGGAATAGCCCGACGTGTTGTCTATTCGATATTTGCTAATATCATAGTAAAAATAATCTCCGAATGAAAGCGTCAGCTTGTCGAAAGTCTTGGTATAGAGAGCTTGGCCGTTCATCTGATAGCCGTCTCCGTCCATATTAAGAAAATCTTCAAATACAGGCGTATCGTCCGATAATGCGTATTGGTTCTTATAGGTATCGGAAACAGAATTTATGTAATCGCCTCGAAGTGTTATCATTAGTTCATGCCGGTTGCGGAATTGCCTCCAGAAGTACAGGTCGAGCGTCGGATTGAATGAGTGGGACTCGCTTTCCTTCACTCCGTAACGGTCCGAACCTATGCCATCCTGAATAAAGGCAAGCCGGGAATCGGTCTGTTGAGAATGCTTATCATAACTTGGGAAAAAGCGGGCTTGAAATACATATTTTCCGGGGAGTTGATTCGTGTATTTGAGACTAAATTGAGGACTTAAGAAGTTGTTTTCACTCTGCCGTTCTTCCTCCTGCCGGAAATCCACCCCGTCGAGCGTATATTCCATTTCATCCGAGGCATATTGATCATCCCATGATCCGTAGCCTATGTTTGCAGTAAATGCCAACTGATGCCGTCCCCGGTTGTATTGCAGGAAAAAACTATCGTTCAACCAGGGCGAAGTCAGATGTTGGTTCAGCTCCACACTTCCGTATATTCCGTCTTCCCGAATTTTCGTGATAATGTTGATGACTTTATTGCCGTTGCTGAGGCCGAATTTGATGGGCGGCAGATCGTAGTATTCGATCTTTCGGACATCTTCGGGCCGCAGAGTCGTCAATTCCTGTTCCGAAGAGGCGATACCGTTTACCAAGACCGTCACACTGCCATCGGACGCGGTGATTTGATTGGTCTGGCGGTTGATTCTGATCTGCGGAATCTTGTTGGTCAGATCGAGACTCGTGACCGCCGCCTTCCGGTCTTCATTGGTGATGGTATATACCGTCCGGTCGAAATAGCTGGCTGTGTTGTTGGCCGTGACGACCACCGCATCGATCTCTGCGACATCTTCGGACAGGACGTAATCCCGGACGACCTCCGTCATGCCTATCGAAGGTTTGCGAAGAAGCACCGTATCGTAAAGAGTCTTGTACCCGATTGTCCGAACCGATAGCAGGTAGCGGCCCGCACGGTGTTTTCCGAACCGGTAATTGCCGGCCATATCGGTTATCACGCCTTCCGTGTAGCGGGTCGTATCCGGCAGTTGCTGGAGAATGACCGGGGCGAAGGCGACCGGTTCGTTTTTCTCGGTGGTAATTTTACCTTTCAGGACGATTTGCGCCTGGAGCGGTGTCGCCAGGCTCGTTATGATGATCAGAAGAAGAACGGGGATAAGTCGGGGGTGTCTCATAGTTGCGGAGTTTGAAAAGAATATAAAATAGAGTAGTGAAGACGGGGCGGGAAGGGAGCGGATTATAGTTCGCAACCGGGGGAAGGCGTCAGTTGTTCCTTAATGGAGGGGGCATTGAAATTCACTCCGACAGTTACGAAATTCAATACCCCGTCGTAATACGGCTCTTCCAGGTTGTCCAGTCTGTAATATTCGATACGCTCGATGTTGTCTGCGGTCAGATTTGTCAAAATAGCTGCATATCCAGCCTCATCCGGAATAATACCGCTGAACATAAGACATACCGTGGCGCCGTTTTCATCGGTCAAATAACCATCTTCGTAGGTTATGCCCGGAATATGGCTGTAAAGATCCTCGATCGTCCGGGCATCGGGGGCAATCTGTTTGGGACGATACGTTTCCACGGGTCGGAAAGCTACGGTATCGGCAGAGCGCTCGACAGGAATGTAGTAATCGATGTTGCCTATTCTGCCGGGAACGTATTTGATCTCGATCTCCTTGCTTCTCGTTCGGATACCCGGACCCGATATTTTAAGCTGATAGGTCTGATCGGTTGCGACGTTTCCGAAATCATACCAACCGTTCATTGCCGTAATAGTCCCGTATTCGGGTTCTCCGGTCGCCGGATCGCATAACCATACCGATGCGAAAGGAACGGGGGTAGGTGTTTCCGATACATACACAAAACCTGTGATCTCCTGCTCTTGTCCTGCCGCAGAACTTATGAAGCCTGCCAAAGCGAAAAATAATAAAACGAATCTTTTCATAGCCGTTGAATGTTTCTTAATTAAAAATAAGCATTTTATCGGGAATCAGACAAATAATTTTCGGATAAAATAGTTGCGAAATCGAAGAATGGTAATTTTATTTGTGTGATATTGAACTTTTTCTATATCTTATTTGAATATATATTTACGATGGACGGAGTTGCGGAGCAATAAAAATATCGAGGTATGACGCGAAATTGCATTTTGACCGTTGTTTTGAACAAAATGCAGACTTTGTAAAAATGAATTAAAATCGGAGAAAGAAAAATGCCTGATTTTTTTCGGCTGCAGATTTCGATAGGATAGGGTAAAGACAAAGGCAGCCGATAATCGATCGATTATCGGCTATTTTTTTGTTATCCTGCTGGACCTAAAAGTGATCCAGTCGGAATCACTCAATGAGCCGTCGGAGTCTTCCTGAAAATGCCGCTTATATGATATTACAAGCTATATTTTCGGATCGTGGTTTATTTCAGTCTGTTTCAATTTGTAACTTATCTTGAGCGTACTTCATAACGTGGTTATGTAATTTTTCGTTTCTTGTGGTAGGATTTGATTCTATTATTTCCGGTTATAATCTTGAAATACATTACGGAATGTTTTGCCGCGATATTTTTAAACAATCTTGATATTGCTGCTTGGAATATAAACAGGATGGTTGTATAAAGTCCCAAGTGGATTTTTCAAGAAGGTTACCGATCGACTCGTTTTTATGGTTTGATATATTAATAAACATTATTGTTGCATAGTATGTGTCATAAGACAACTTCTAGCTATGAAAAGAGATAAATTGTCGAATTGTGTTTGCAATATTTATAATTATTATTAAATTTGATCAGGAATTGTTTGGTATTTACATCTTTATAATTTTTCAAACTTATAAGCAATACAGAATGGTCATATATCTTACTTAAAATTATCTTTCTAATATTTATTGCTTATGAAAAACATTAAACTTTTTGTAACATTCGTTGCTTCTTTATTTTTTCTTTTCTCTTGCGAGAAAGAAAAAGTTGAAACTTGTGGATTTGACACGATCAGACTCACAGAGTCTTTCTTGACAGAATATGCAAAGGGAGACGGAGTGGACAACTATATGATAGCTCTTGCAAGTGGTCCGACAGTCTTCGATCCAACAAATCAGCAATGGCATACTGAAAATGACGGATGGGTAATGCTTATTAGTCTGTTCGCAGAACCTGTTGCCAATCTTGGGGCGCCGGAAATTCCTGAAGGAAAATATACGCTTGGAAGTGCTCCGGGTGCGGGTGTTTGGAGTTCTGAAGAAGATGTCAATCAACTATACTATACCGGAAAAGACGGTGTTAGCACCTTGGTACCGGTAAGCGGAGAGCTTACTTTTGCCAAAACGGCAGATGGATACATAATGACTGGAAAGTTTTTGGCTGCTGACCAGAAAGAATATTGCGTAACCTATACCGGAACTCTTAAATTCCAGCCGCAAGGAGAAACTTCGGTTATTGATCAGCCTGTGAATACAAAATTCATAGGTGGACAGGCAATATATAAAGGTCCGGATCCATCCTTCGGCGATTTGGGCTGGGTACAACTTGAACTTTATGATGCAGAGCCGGATCCGGAGATGGGGACGATTTTGGGTAATTTCTTAAAAATCAAGATGTTTATTCCTATTCAGACAGAAAAATTCACGTCCATGCCATCTGGCACTTGGAAATTGAATGCTTCTGCTGATGAAAATACGGCAGAACCTGGATATGATAGCGGAGAAGACCTTCCTACCGGATCATACGTAGTCCAGACAAGTTCGGACGGTTCGACAATGAAACTCGGTATGTTGAACCAAGGGACAATAACAGTAACGGAAGACCAGCATGTTGTAATAGATGCTTACACAACCGAAGGAATTAGTGTAAAAGGAAACTTAAACAAACCTCTCGAAATACTGGATCTTGGAGGTGGGGAAGTCGATGATTCTCAATATTCTACTCTTACAACAGACAAAGTAATAGATCTTAGTGGCGCAGAAACAGCGTACTTTCTTGATTATGAAGATTATTATGAGAACGGCACACGAAATGTAGTGCTTCAGATCTTGGATAGTCAGTCAATGACAGGTATGTTTCTTGATCTGGCATTGTCGAAAGCAGATATACGATCCCCTTCCCAACTGTACATGCACCCTCGATCCGGGAGATAACAGGGCGTTTACGTTTGCAGGAGGAAGTATTTGGCAGTCAAATGCCGTAGGAACCTGGGGATTCCTCAAGCTTCAAACCAATGGCGAGACTATAATGCCTGATTTCTCAGAAGCAGGAAATGCAGCCGGGGGATCGCTTACCATTACCAGAAACGGAGATGAATATACTATAACAGTAAATTTCATTGATGACGCAGAAACTCCGCATCGTATCACAGGAACTTGGACTGGCACTCTGACTCCTTATTCATACACGGCATCCGTAAGTGGTTTGTTAGAGCAATCGATGAAACCAGTTAAATAATCGGACAAGGGATGTTTTTTATAGTTAGAAAGATTATATACCCGTTGGTTGAATTAAAATAAAGCATCTTTAACAAGACCAATTTTACGATGGT
>OGWT01000241.1_pt1 | contig 43794 bp, 44 predicted proteins | sample 1576101 | NCBI WGS metagenome assembly OGWT01 (sample SAMEA3541481, study PRJEB24748) | human gut metagenome | biome: human gut; feature: human-associated habitat; material: faeces | place: China | collected 2012 | reverse complement strand
AGCTTCAACCAAATTTGAAACTGTCTTTTCGTACAGATCGGGCTGAGTCAGCACACCTACCACCAAAGTACCTTCTTCAACTAAAGAAATGGGACCGTGCTTAAGTTCACCGGCTGCAAAAGCTTCCGAGTGTATATAGCTTATCTCTTTGAACTTGAGACTGCCCTCTAAAGCTACTGCATAATCAAGACCTCTGCCTATGAAAAACGCATCATGGGCATTGGCATATTTACTGGCAAACCACTGAATACGTTCCTTATCTTCCAGAGTCTTTTCTATTTTTTCCGGAAGAGTCTGAAGCTCCTCCACAAGCTGGCAACTGCGCTCTTCACTGAGAATTCCTCTCTTTTCTCCAAATGCTATTGCCATAAGATAACACGCCGCAAGCTGTGTACTGTATGCCTTGGTAGTTGCAACCGCAATTTCCGGTCCAGCCCAGGTGTAAAGAGTGGAATCTGCCTCTCTTGCAATTGAGGAACCAACCACATTGACAATTCCAACAGTTTTTATGCCCCGCTCTTTACAAAGGCGAAGAGCTGCCAAGGTATCTGCTGTTTCACCGCTCTGACTTATAATCACAGCCAGTGAATCAGGTTCCAGCACAGGATTTCTGTAACGGAACTCACTTGCCACATCAACCTCTACGGGCAAACGAGCTAAATTTTCAAACACATAACGTGCAGCCACTCCAACATGATACGCTGAACCGCAGCCGATAATATATACTCTCTTTATTCCTTTAATGACATCGTCATCAAGTTCAAGCTCGCTTAAATCCACATGTCCGTCCTTTATTCTCGGACTTATGGTATCCCTCACAGCTGCAGGCTGCTCATGGATTTCTTTCATCATGAAATGCTCATATCCGCCTTTTTCCGCCGCCTCGGCATCCCACTCAATAGTTGTGGCTGTCTTTTCCAAAGGCTCTCCGTCTATACCGAAAAACTCAATTGAATCAGCAGTAAGACGAGCAATTTCCAGATTATCAATATAGTAAACTGTACGTGTATATTTAAGCAGCGCAGGCACATCGGAAGCTATAAGATTTCCGTTTGCCGACTGTCCAACTATAAGAGGACTGTCCTTACGCACAGCGTACACAACTCCAGGCTGATCCTCAAACAAAATTCCCAAAGCATAGGAGCCTCTCACATGCATCATCATGCGTGTAATAGCATCAATGGCATCTCCAGCCGCTTCCCCACTATAATAGTAGTCAATAAGCTGCACAACTACCTCGGTATCCGTCTGTGAAGCAAAGGTATAGCCCCTGTTTATCATTTTATCTTTAAGTTCCTGATAATTTTCAATTATTCCATTGTGTACAACTGCAATTCTCTTATTGCTGCTGTAATGGGGATGAGCGTTGGCTACGGAAGGCTCTCCATGGGTTGCCCAGCGTGTATGACCGATTCCGCATTCACCGTCAACTGCCTTTCCGTTATCCGTCATTTCGCTGAGAACTCTCAGACGTCCTTTTGCCTTTACTACCTCTATTTTTCCAATCTGATTCTGTACTGCCAACCCCGCAGAATCATAGCCTCTGTACTCAAGTTTCTCCAGTCCATCCAACAAAACAGGCGCAGCCTGCACATGACCAGTAAATCCTACTATTCCACACATAGGCGTTTCCTCCGTTATCTTTGTTGTAGTATTTACAATCTCGCAAATTTATCAATCAATAAAAAATTAATCCGATGCAATTTACTCAAATCGGCAAAACACATCGCCTTAATACGCCCACCGCAATGGAACAGAAATAATACCCCTCGCAGTCTCTGTTCCTGAACTTTTTTCATTGCTAAATTTCTTAAAGCGAAATTGCCATAGGGGAAGAATACCACGAAATTTCTTTCAGAACAAGCTGAAAAGCAGCTTTGCTAAGCTCTTTTTGAGGTTTTTGACCTCATTTTGACCATATTAAAATTAGCGAATTAAATCAAATGGGCCTTTTAATTTTAATTAAATAATTAAAAAGAAATAAGATTTCTCGTTATAATATACGCAATTTTTTCGGTAAAATAACACTTTTGGGGCACTTTTTCAGATCACATAATTAAATACGTAAACTAAAAAAGAGGTTACTGACTGAAAATTCAGTCAGTAACCTCTTTTTATGATTTATAAATATGAAAATTAAATGGGGTTAAAGAAGAAACATGCTTGCGAGAGCAAAATAGATAATAAGTGTTATGGCATCGACAATAGTTGTAATCATAGGTCCGGCCATAAGCGCCGGGTCAAGATGTACAAGCTTTGCCAGTATGGGAAGAGTACATCCGATTGCCTTTGCAACTACAACTGCAAAGAACATTGCACCGCTTACAACAAGGAACACTGTAAGTCCGCCGGCACTGCCGACTACATACATACGTGCAATATTGGCAAGAGCAAGTATTCCGCCGCAGATAAGGCTGACTCGGAACTCTTTCCAAAGCACTTTGAAATAATCCTTGATTTCGATTTCGCCAAGGGCAAGTCCTCTGATAACAAGGGTTGATGTCTGGTTACCGGAGTTTCCGCCTGTATCCATGAGCATAGGTATACATGCTGTAAGTCCCGCTATTGCAGAAAGCATATTCTCGTAATTCTCTATTATCTTACCTGTAAAGGTTGCCGAAACCATCAGTATAAGCAGCCATATAATTCTGTTTTTCGCAAGAGCAAAAACGCCTGTTTTAAGATATTCGTTATCAGACGGATGAAGAAGAGCCATCTTTTCAAGGTCCTCTGTGTTCTCCTCTTCGATGATGTCAACGATATCGTCGATAGTGATAATACCTACCAGTCTTTTTTCGTTATCCACAACCGGTACGCTCAAAAGGTCGTATTTACGGGCAATATCCGCAACCTCTTCCTGATCCTCAAGGGTATTGACGTAAATAAGCTGCTCGTCGTCATCCATTATGTCCCTGACTTTATCAGTTCCCTTGCTCAGAATAAGACGTCTTAAAGGAATTGTTCCTATAAGCTTACGGTTATCGTTAATACAGTAGCAGGTGTAAATTGTCTCCTTATCAACACCTGTTGCACGGATTACTTTGATAGCCTCATCAACGGTGAGTCTGTCATGAAGCTCAACCATCTCGATTGTCATTATGCTTCCCGCAGAGTTATCGGGATACTGAAGAAAGCTGTTGATAAGGGCTCTTGTTTCACTGTCCGTATGAGCCAAAACTCTTTTAACTACGTTTGCGGGAACTTCTTCAAGAAAATCAACGGCATCATCAAGATAAAGGTCTTCTACAAGTGAGGTAAGCTCCCTGTCAGTTGCCGCATTTACTATGTGTGTCTGATTATCAGAATCAAGATATGCAAATACATCTGCCGAAATATCCTTTGGCAGTATTCGGAAAATGAGCATCATTTTTTCCGGCTCGTTTTCCTCAAGAAATTCCGCAATATCTACGACGTTCATTTCACAGAGCCTGTTTCTCAGCTGGGCAAGCTGATTTGAATGAAGCAGAGCGAAAAGCTCGTCAAATCCTTTTGTTTCCATAAATAAAAAACACCTCTTTCCCGGCTTTAAAAGTGCAGGGAAAGAGGCCGTTTGATTTTAAAGGCTAAAAAACACAAACGGAGCTAAGGCTTTCCTTTACACTTTTTACGCCGCACAATCGCACGGGTACAGTGGCATTGCCGCCGTCTTTACTGTCCAAAAAAGCCCACCTCCGGTAATTTTTTCTGTGCTCTTTTATTTTATTCCTGCGGCAGCGTTAAGTCAAGTGATAATGCAAAAATATGTGAAAAATGAATACAATCTTTATTTTCAGGCTAAATCAGATGATTTCAGGCATAAACGGGTATTTTCAGGCACTTTTGGATTTAATTTACACGGTTTTCTAAGTTTTTTAGAAAAAAAGTCGCTTTTTCTTTGGTTTATTCGAAAACCCTTATTTTTCCTTTAGAAAAGTTCGGAACAAAGGCACAGTGAAAAATTAGAAATTTTAATTTTTAAAATTATTTTTTCAAAAGTTGCTTTGTTTTATGCAACCGACACCTCTTTTTAAACCTATGGTGTGAGGTGATTTAATGACAAAAAGGCAAAGCCTTAAAGAAAAAGAACAGCTTTTCTGCTTTTATTACTGCCGTACAAGAAACATAAGAGAAGCCGCCGCAAAAGCCGGATATACTCTTTTTCCGGAAAAAGCCGGACAAAAGCTTATCCGTGACAAACGCATAACGGCAGAAATCAAAAAGCTCGAAAAGCTCCAGGAGGTTTCCCAAAGGGAAGCCGCAGCAGGTTACAGAAGAATTGCCTATGGCTCTGTCTGCGACGCAATAAGGCTGCTTTTCGCCGATTCGCCTCCCGAACCCGGTGAACTTGAAAGTCTCGATTTATTTTGCATTTCCGAAATCAAGCGTCCCAAAGGCGGGGGCATGGAAATCAAATTTTTCGACAGACTCAAGGCACTGGAAAAACTTGCGGAGCTTTCCGGCAGCAGCGAAAAGGAAATTCCTCCATTCTATGCCGCACTGGAAAACGGAGCAAAGGCTCTCGCTGCATCGGAGGTGAAAAATGATTAAAGCCTCATTTGTGCCCTTTTCAAAAAAGCAGCTTACCGCTCTTACCTGGTGGTGTCCCTCAAGTCCCTTTTCCTCCTTTGATGCTATTCTCTGTGACGGCGCCGTAAGAAGCGGCAAAACCCTTTGCATGTCCATTTCTTTCATTGCATGGGCATTTTACAGATTTTCCGATACTTCCTTTGCAATGTGCGGAAAAACAGTAACTTCCCTTAGAAGAAATCTTCTCTCCCCTCTTCTGCCCATTCTCTCCGAACTGGGATTTACCTGTCAGGAGAAAATTTCCCGCAACTGCGTGGTGATTTCAAGAGGCTCCGTCACTAATACCTTTTATCTCTTCGGCGGCAGAGATGAATCATCCGCCTCCCTTATTCAGGGTATTACCCTTGGCGGAGTTCTACTTGATGAAGTTGCCCTCATGCCCCGTTCCTTTGTTGAACAGGCTCTTGCAAGATGTTCCCTTGACGGCTCAAAATTCTGGTTCAACTGCAACCCCGAAAATCCCAGCCACTGGTTTCACCGTGAATGGGTGCTCAAGGCAAAGGAGAAAAACTGCCTCTATCTCCATTTCGTAATGGAGGACAACCCTTCCCTTACACCGAAAATTATTGAAAGATACAAGTCCCTTTACAGCGGAGCTTTTTACGAGCGGTTCGTACAGGGAAAATGGGTTGCCGCAGAAGGTCTTGTGTATCCGTTCTTCTCTCAGGCAAACATCGCTTCTCCCCAAAATCCGTGCAGTGAGTTTTATATCTCCTGCGACTACGGAACCGTTAATCCCGCCTCTTTCGGTCTTTGGGGAAAAAGCGGTAAAAGCTGGTACCGTATTGACGAATATTATTTCGATTCAAGAAAAGAAAAGTATCAGAAAACCGACGAGGAATACTACGCAGAGCTTGAAAAATTAGCAGGAGAAAGAAAAATACAGGCGGTCATAATCGACCCCTCCGCCGCAAGCTTTATTGAGTGTGTACGCAGACACGGCAAATTCAGAGCAATTCCAGCTGTAAATGACGTTGCCGACGGAATCCGCCTTGTCAGCGTAGCACTTAAAAACGGCAAGATTTTTATTTCTCCCTGCTGCCGTGACTCTATAAGAGAATTCGGCATCTACCGCTGGGACGACTCCCTGTCAAAGGACGCCCCCAAAAAGGAAAACGACCATGCCATGGACGACATCCGCTATTTTGTCTCCACCGTTCTCGCTCCCGCCTCGGATGACGGATTTTTTGCCGTGGCAATTGACCGGGTTTCCTGATTTCACAATGAAAAGGAGGTTTTGAATGCCCCTGTTTAAAAAAAGAAAAAGGGAAAATCCTCCCTGCGCTTTTTCGGTGCAGACAGGAAACACGGAGTATCCCTTTAAAAATCTCGACCGCTATACACCTCTTTCCGGCGGCGATGCAGTCCTCTACGAAACTCTCAGAGAAGCTGTGCCTATAATTGACGCCGCAATTTTTAAAATCATACGGCTTACGGGAGGTTTTAAAGTAAACTGCTCTTCAAAAGCCGCTCAGGCTTCCTTAGATGAGTTCTTAAATGAAGTTCCCGTAGGCGGATGTCAGACCGGAATAAATTCCTTTATCTCCACTTATTTTGAACAGCTTCTCACCTACGGAAGCGCAGTGGGAGAAATAGTTATTTCAGGCGGAAAAGTTGCCGCCCTTTATAACGCTCCCCTTAAAAACCTGGAAGTGAGAAAGGACAGCGGCTGCGCCCTATCTATCTGTGTCCGCTCGGGAGGCGGAGAAGCAGTGCCGGTACAGTATCCGGAGCTTATTCTCTATTCCGTTCTCAACCCCACACCGGGAGAGGTCACAGGAAATTCTCTTTTGAAAGGACTTCCCTTTGTAAGCTCGGTACTCCTTAAAATCTACAACACCATAGGAGTCAATTTTGAAAGAGTTGGAAATGTTCGCTTTGCCGTAACCTACAAACCCCAAAACGACGCCATAGACAAAGCCTACGCTAAAGAACGTGCAGCACAGGTTGCAAAGGAATGGAGCAGCGCCATGCATGATCCTCACACTGTAAGGGATTTTGTGGCTTTAGGTGACGTTGATATAAAGGTAATCGGTGCAGACAACCAGATTCTCGACAGCGAAATTCCCGTAAGACAGATGCTTGAGCAGATTGTGGCTAAAACGGGTATCCCTCCCTTTATGTTCGGCCTCTCATGGTCATCGACAGAGCGCATGTCCGCTCAGCAGGCTGACGTTCTTACAAGTGAACTTGAAGCCTACCGCAGAATTCTCACTCCCGTTATTCTTAAAATTTCAAATACATTTTTACGCCTTTCAGGTTTTAATCCCGACTGCCGTGTTGAGTGGGATGACATCACCTTACAGGATGAGGTTGAATCTGCAAAGGCAAAGCTTTACTCAGCTCAGGCAGAGGAAACACTGGCAAATATCGGTTTAAAGGCAGGTGAAGAAGATGAATAAAACCTTTGGAATCGCATCCGTTAAAAAAAGCGGAGATGATGACAATAAGGACATGGAGCTTATAAACCACTATTCCAAGCGTCCCCTCAAACGTGACGAGGTATATATTTTCAGCCTTATTTTATGTGACAACGAAATCGACAGGGATTTTGAACAGTTCTCCGAAAACTCTCTTAAAACTCTTGCGGAAATGTTTAAAGGAAAAAGCGGTATTTTCGACCACAACCCCAAAGCGGAAAATCAGAGTGCAAGAGTATTTGATACATCAGTTATAGAACACTGTGACAAAAAGAATTCTGTTGGAGAAACTTATTTTACCCTTAACGCAAAGGCGTATATACCGGTTACGGAAAAGACACGTTCTCTTATTGAAGAAATAGAAACAGGAATCAAAAAGGAAGTAAGCATAAGCTGCAGCGTTTCGGAAAAAATCTGCTCAATATGCGGCTGCGATGTGCGCTCCGCAAAATGCAGCCACACTCCCGGAGAAACCTACGACGGCAAAAAATGCTTCGGTATTCTGGAAAATCCCACAGACGCTTACGAGTGGTCCTTTGTAGCCGTTCCTGCTCAGCCTGCCGCCGGCGTTATCAAAGCCTTTAAGGATAAGGAGGAAAAAGTAAAAGTGAATGACATAAAAGAAAAAATCTTTTCAGCGAAAGGAAGTATCACTATCTCCGAAAAGGAGTCCTGCGCTCTCAAAAAGGAATTTGAGCGTTTGGAAAAGCTCTCCCTTTGGGGAGAAGAATACAGAAGAGCTCTTACGGAAGATACAGTAAAGCTCTGCGCAGTCACTGTCCCGGAGCTGCTCCCCGACACAATGCGCTCAATTTGCGCTTCAATGGAGCCCGGTGAACTTAAACAGTTTAAAAGCGCATTTGAAACAAGGGCAAAAAAGGAAATGCCCCTTTCTCCCCAGCTTGCTCCCGCTGAAAACGGCGAAAAGCTCAAATCAAACAATCAGTTTAAAATTTAAAAACAGGAGGATTTATCTATGAAATTTTCTTATGAAGGAATCGGAACTCTCTGCGCCACCTTTGAAGCTTCCGGAAGTATTGAAAAAAATACTCCCGTAAAAATCACGGCAAACGGCACAGTTGCAAAATGTGCTGACGGCGACGCTTTTATCGGTATTGCCACTGCCTGCCGTGGCGGCGTTGCAACAGTACAGCTCAGAGGTTTTGCATGTCTCCCCTACACAGATCCTGCACCCTCTGTGGGCTATCAGAGCCTTGCAGCCGCAGCATCGGGAGTAAAGACAGGCGACGGCACCGAAAAGGTGCTTATCACAAACGTAGATACAGCAAAAAAGACAGTAGAGTTTATGCTCTGATTTAAAGGAGGAAAAATATATGGCTAATTTTCAGAACATCAGACTTGAAAAGGGTATGTATCAGGTTCCCGGCGGCATCTGCGCCGCTCTCGAACAGGCAGATCCCTCAGAAAACTATAAGGGAACCTCTCTTGAGGGTCTTGACGCTTTTCAGCGTCAGCTCAAACGCTTCGACATAAAGGTTATGGGAAGAAACAGCGACCCTGTGGCAAAATTCTTCTCAACCTCTGATTCATCCGTGCTTTTCCCTGAGTACATCTCTCGCACAGTGCGTACAGGCATGGAGGAAGCAGACATTCTCGGAAAGCTCATAGCTACCGTTACAAAGATTGACTCTCTCGATTACAGAGCACTTTCTCTTCTCCCCGATGACGATGAGAAAGAACTCAAAACTGTCGGTGAAGGTGCTCAGATTCCCTCCGCTTCAATCGCTCTCGGCGAAAATCTTGTACAGCTTCACAAAAGAGGCCGCATTCTCTCAGCTTCCTATGAGGCTATCAAGTATCAGAAGCTTGATGTTTTTACAATTATGCTCCGTCAGATAGGCGCACACATTGCCCGATCTCAGGCTAAGGATGCAATTGATACTCTCACATCAATTGCCGCTGATGTTGAAGCCACAGGCGAAGGCAGCATTACATACGCCGATATTGTAAAAACATGGAATGCTCTCCACCCCTACAACATGACAACCCTTGTAGCTTCCATTACCGCAGCAGAAAAGCTCCTTGCTATCCCCGAATTCATGGATGCAACCGCAGGACTTAATTTCCATGCAACAGGCAAGCTCATAACTCCCCTCGGTGCAGAGCTTGTGAAATCCTTTCACGCTCCCGAAGACAAAATTCTTGCCTTTGATAAGTGCTGTGCTCTCGAAATGGTTCAGGCCGGAGATATCACCACCGAGTTTGACAAGCTCATCGACCGCCAGCTTGAAAGAGCTGCCATTACCGTAACAGCAGGATTTTCTCCCCTTTCACCTAACTCCTGCGTTGCTCTCAATATTTAACAAAAAGGAGCGGTGCCTGTGATTGACCCCGAAAAGGTGCTCAGCCGCCTTAAAATCATGACAGACATAGAACTCGAAAGCGAAGAAAAGGCACTGATACTTTGCTCCGAAGCCGCTTCTCAGCTTAACCCTAAGCTGAGAAGCCCCCTTTACGGGGATGATCCGAGAGTTATAGCCGCCGCTGCTGCTTTGGCTCTTACTGCCAAAACAAGATATGAAACTCTGTCCTCCGACGGAATTTCATCTTTTAAAGCCGGCGACGTTACGGTGGACATGGATACAAAAAGCGAGGAAATTTCTCAGGTGCTTTTAAAAGAAGCTCTTTCCGCTGCCGCCGACTGCTTTACGGACAGTGAATTTTTCTTCAGGGAGGTATAAAAATGGAAGTTGACTCTATTTTAAAACGTTTTGGTCAGGACGTTAGAATAGCCGACGACGAAGGCTGGTCAACTGAGATTTTCAGAGCCTTTGTGCAGCCCATAAGATACAAAAACAAAATGTACCTTGAGGGAATCTACACCCCTGCCGGACTTAGTGAAAAAGGCTATTATCTCTACATAGGTCCTCCCTCCCACGACCTTATAAAGCTGGAAGATGCCGCCGTTTTTACCGATGAGCTGAAACTCAAAATAGAACGTGCCGAAAAGGTGTATTTTCAAAATAAGGTCTGCTACATCTGGGCAGTTCTGATGAGCGTAACACAGGAGGAATAAATGGCTATTTATGAATTCATTAAGCAGGTTCTGACCCAGCTGAAAGAAGCAGAAGAGCTTAAAGACATCAATTTTCTTTCGGAGTTTCCCTCTTCCAAAAAACCGATTCCCATTAAAAAGATTACGGCAGCACTGGGCGGAGAGGAAATTTCTGTTTCACAGGGAGCAATGGGAAATGTTTACGACTCAGGAAATGGAAGAGATGCTGAAATTGCTTTGCGTCTTACCGTTTATGCTCCCTATAAATCCGGCGGAGAAGAATGTCTCAAGGCTTTTTGCAGAATATGCGAAACAGCTTCATTTATGGATAATCTTAACATTAAATCCTTCCAGTGCGGCGATGTTTCGGCAAACAGGGATGCAGACGCTTTTGTACTTAAAGGAACAGTTTTCTTCAGCGGAGAAATTGTAAAGGAGGCTGAGTAAATGCCTGAAATAAAATTTAACTCTTACAGCAATGACTTAAAAGTGAAGATTAACGGTACAGCTGTTTCTCATGTTATTTCTGCCGACGTTAAATTTAATTCGGAAACAACAGCTTCCGACATTTCTCAGGAATACGGTGAAGAATATATTAATTCTATTCTCGGTATAAAAGGCACATGTGAAATTGTTCGTTCAAAGCTTTTTTCTTCCGACATAACCGACGAAGAGGAAATATCGGAAATAACCATTGAAAACAGCAAATACAAGTACATTCTCAGTGGATGCACACTTATTTCACTTGAGCGAACCGCTGAGCTTCATGACGGCGAAAGGGAAAAATACACATACTCTGTTTCTCAGGGAAAAAAGGTGAAAAAATGAACGAAGAAAACTATTTTACAGACAGCCTTTCAACAGAATATCCTGAACAGCTCTCAAAGCTCCTTGAACGGGACAGCAGACGGTATCCGAGAGATTTTTCCTATGACGGAGGAAACGGACAATGATACACGCCCTTTTAAGATACAAAAGCTTTGTCTTTGACAAGAACCCCGCTGAAATCACTTTTAAAGGTGAAAAAATTCTGAACACCGAGCATATTCCCTTTTCCGGCTCTTTTCTTCGTGAAAACGGAGCAAAGCCGAAAATCATCAAAAGCTCAGGTTCATTCAGCGGAGAAAACCGCCTGAACCGTTCACTGGAAATCCAGAAGCTTTTCGACAAAGGCGGAGATGGTATGCTTTTTCTTTCAGATTTGCCCCCTGTAAACGCCGTTATGTCATCCCTTTCAGTTTACGAAAAAAGCGGAAGCACGGATATCTTTTATGATATTGAGTTTTACGAAGTCCCCGCCGAAAAAGGAGAAATCGGAGAAAAGTATATAATCGCCAGAGAGGGTGATTCCCTTTGGTCAATCTCCGCAAAGTACAACATAGACATCGAAAAACTATTGGAACTTAATCCCCTGTGCATAGACCCATGGGACGTTTCAGAGGGAGGGAAAATAAGAATATCATGACATATTCAGTTACCGTTTCATCCGAAAACGGCTCATATTCCGTTTTCCCGAAAAGCTTTGAAATACGTTCTTCCATAGACACTCCCGCTGATTCCTTTACGGGAATTTTTCCCTTTTCCTCTTCTCTTTCATTGGGAAATACAATTGAGGTAACCTCAGTCCAAAAAGAAAGGCTCTTTTTCGGAACAGTGGAAGATCTTACCACAGTCATATCCTCTGAGGGAGTATTTACAGAAGTTTTCGCAAGGAGTCCCGCTGCCGCACTTATCGACAACGAGGCTCTGCCTAAAACATACAACTGCCCATCCTTTGAGGATATTTACAAAAATCACGCTCTGCCCTATGGTATCAAATCCTTTTCGGGAGAGAATTTAAGATGGCAGGGGAATTTCTCCGTTCTCAAAGGCGACAGCCACTGGGATGTTATTAAAAGATTCTGCCTTAGCGTTACAGGCTTTGAACCCTTTATATCGGGTGATCTCACCCTTTACTCAAAGCATCCTAAAAATTTTCTTCCTGAAAAGAAACTTTCCGTTTCCAATTCTTTACCCGGATGCACTAAATTTTCAAAAGCGGAAATTACTGAAAGTTCTTTCGGCATAGTGGGAAAAATCATCTGCAAAGTGCAAAAGGAAGGAACTTATGCTCACAGCATATTGAATCCCTACATTAAAAATCCGGAAAGTTATAACGTGAGAATAGTTGACCTTACAAACACTCCTCTTTGGGAGAGGCAGAACAAAACTGACCGTATTTTTAGGTTATCCCTCGAAAACACTCTTCAAATTGAAGCGGAGCTTTTTGACCCTCCCCCGATTTTTACAGGCATGAAAGCTTCTTTTTCATCTCCCGCCGGAAAACAGGAAGAAAACCTAATGGTATTCCAGCGAGTTCTTCGGCTTACCTCAAAGGGGTACTACTGTACGGTTATTTTGAGAAAAAAGGATGTGTGATTTATGTGGCTTACAGGTCTTTCATCAGCCAAAAAGGGAGAAAAGCTCCCTGAAGAGGGCTCCGTTGTGGAATCGGGAGAAAAAGCTCTTTCTGCAAACGGAGCTTCTTTTGAAAAGGGAATACCAGTATACGCCCCTTACGGCTTTGTATCCGTCCCTCCCAAAAGTACAGACGTGCTTCTTATTCCCTGCAAAAACGGAACGGTATGTGCAGGAGTAAAGGTGGACGGTTCAGAACTTAAAAACGGGGAAGTGATGATTTTTTCCATGTCAGGGGCAAAAATCAAACTGTGCAGAAACGGAAGTGTCCAGATAAACGGAGTTACCATAACCTCTGACGGCACAGTTTATGCAAAAGATTTTATCAAGGAGTGACATACCCTTGGATATGAAAATAGAAAACGGGAATATAGTTCTTTCTTCTTCCGGAATACCCGTTACCCTGTCCGGTGAGGAGCTGGCTCTTCAAAAAGCGGAAATTCTCCTTACTGTGCCAAAAGGATCATTTGTTTTTGACAGGGATTTCGGCAGCCGTATTCATGAAATGGAGCCCGGTGAAAGAGAAAACCCTAATGCGCTGCTGTTTGAATACGCTCTTGAAGTAACTGAAAAAATTCCCGGAGTAAAAATTATAGATACACAGTATACTCCCGGCAAAGGAATAATCACCCTTGCCTGCGGAGAAAAAATCAAGGAGGTGACAGTGGAGCTCAGCTCCTGAATATGACACAGCAAATTACCTATGACGGACTTCTTTCCCTTATGAAAGAAAAATACACTGAAATAACCGGAGTTAAACCTGAGGATAGCGGTGATATCGAAATAAGAATGAAGCTTCTTGCAGGAGAGCTGTTTTCTCTTTACAGCCGTATTGCAGGACTTGAAAGCCGCATTTTCCCTGATACCGCTGTGGGAATTGATCTTGAACGCCACGGAGCTCAAAGAGGCATTTACAGAAAAACCGCTTCCACTGCCTCTGGGGAAATAGACTTTATCATTGACGAAAAAGCTGAATTTGACATTGTAATACCTGAGAAAACCGTCTGCGCCATTGCCGCTGAGGACGTATGCCAGTATGTTACAACAAAAGAAGCTGTTCTCACTGCCGGTGAAACAAAAGTAACAGTTCCCGCTGAAGCTACCATAGAGGGCAGGGACGGCAACTGCGCCGCAGAAAAAATCACCGTTATGATAACACCTCCCGTAGGAATAGACAGGGTTATTAATCCATCTCCCTTTACAGGAGGCGGCAACAGCGAGTCCGATGAAGCTTTGAGAAAACGCATACTGGAAAGCTGGTCAGTAATCCCCAACGGCAGCAATCCTATAACATATACGGAAATTGCTCTTACTTTTGAAGATGTGCTCAAAGCAAAAACCGTTCCCGTTAACAGAGGCGCCGGCACAGTGGACGTAATAGTTGTGGCTAAGGACGGAAAATACAACATTGATCTTGAGCGTGCAATTTACGTAAAACTAAAATCATATTGTCCCGCCGGAATCGACCTTAAAGTCAAAGAAGCCGAACAATATGGGGTTTCCCTCTCACTGCTCGTTAAAGTCAAAGACAATCTGGATGAAGAAAATGCAATCGAAATATGCAGGGAAAGAATCGAAGATTTCTTCTCTGAGCTTCAGATAGGCGAAGAAATCAGACTTTGTGATTTGGGAAAAGTTCTCATGGAGATTGACGGAATTGTAAACTATCGTTTTCTCACACCCGAAAGCGATATTACACCTCCTGCCGACTGTGAGATAACCCTTTCAGACCTTACTATAAGCGGGAGGTTTGAATAATGGGCGCAAAGCAGAGAATGAATAAAACTCTTTCTCCTCTGGGAATTTATTCCCCTGACTGCCCTATTCTTAATGGAGAAATTGAAGCTTATGCCGCAGCAATAGACCTTGTGACCGCTCAGTGCAACAATATCCGAAAAGAGATGTTTGCCGTTACGGCAGAAAATGACGGACTCACACGAATGGAGAGGCTTTTGGATCTTCAGGAAACGGAAATGACAGCTGAGGAAAGGCGTGAGAGAATACTTACTCTCTGCGCCCTCATTCCGGGACAGCCATACACCGATTTTTTCATAGATGAGCTTTTCAAACTCCTCAATGAAAAATACGCCATATTATATCGTGCAGAAAAATATCAGATATGCTTTGAGCATATGGCTAATTTTGCAATGGAAGATCTTACGGCGGCAGCAGATTTTGCAGTAAAAAGCGGTCCCGCTTTTATGAGATTTATGACCGATGTGCCCATGTACACATGGGCGGAAATAGAAGCCCTCGATATGACTTTTTTTGATATAAGAGAAAAAGGAATACCATGGGGATTTTTTGATGAAACTCTTTAAAGGAGGTACATAATGGCATCATCAGGCAAAACACCTAAATTAAATTTAAACCAGTGGTCCCTTAACGACAAGCCGCAGATGGAGGACGTAAACCGTGACAATCTGCTTATTGATTCAGTGGTAAGCTCTCACATAGGCGATATGGTTCCCCACTTAACCATTGAGGAACATGAAAAGTTTACAAAGAGAATCGTTTTTACAGAATATTTCGGCAACAACGCTCCCTCAAAGGATTTCACTTTCAGCATACAGCCATCCTTTGCAATTGTTTTTGCCCTTGAACATCCCTTGAATGAAATGGTCGGAGAAAAGGTAGCCTCATTTTTCGGCATGGCTTCAAATCATGCAGGCTCCTTGGGAGTTTCAATTTCCGGCAATGCCGTAACCGTGAAAAACACAAGTGACCCTGAACCGATTTATCTTAATACAGCAGGAATCACGTATTGCATTGCAGCCTTTTCATAAGGGCTCATTTTTGTTACTTTATCCCAAAATTTCCCCATCAGCAAAATTCAACAAAAAGCACTCGGTAAATGTTCTACAATAATTTGCCGGGTGCTTGTTTATTTTGCACAGTAAACACACTGAATCATTGCATTTTCAACGAGAAAATACCACGATTTTTTCTAACAAACTGTACAAATAACTACCATATATTTGTATGTGCTTTTGATTAAAATAGTCAAAATCCTATTGAAATAAGCTTTTTCTTTATGTTAGAATATAATTAGATAATTATAAAAGATTAAAGGACGGTGTGTGAACAATGAATAAAAAACGCCCCGACTACGAAGTTCCCCTTTACCTGTTCCACCAGGGTAACAACGCAAAGGCATATGAGTTTTTCGGGTGCCACCGTGCCGGCGAAAACAGCTTTGTCTTTCGTGTATGGGCTCCCAACGCTGAAAGCGTTAGCGTTGCAGGTGATTTTAATGCATGGAATACTGATGCAAATCCTATGGAAGAAATCAGCGACGGTGTTTGGGAAACTGTAATTGATGATTTGGAGCAGTATGACATATATAAGTATGCAATTAAGACAAAAAGCGGCGACGTACTTATGAAAGCCGATCCTTATGGCTTCCATACTCAGACACGTCCGGAAACTGCCACAAAGATTTACGAAATTGACGGCTGCTATACCTGGACCGATAAAAAGTGGATGTCATCAAGGGCAAAGCAGTCAATTTACGAAAGGCCCGTAAACATATACGAGGTTCATGCAGGCTCATGGAAACAGTATGAGGACGGAAACTTCTTTTCCTACCGAAAACTGGCGGACGAGCTTGTGCCCTATGTAAAAGAAATGGGTTATACCCACATTGAGCTTATGCCTTTGGCAGAGCATCCCTTTGACGGATCATGGGGTTATCAGATTGTAGGTTACTACGCTGCAACTTCTCGTTACGGCACTCCCGCCGATCTTATGTATTTTGTAGATACATGCCACAACGCAGGAATCGGCGTTATTATGGACTGGGTTCCCGCTCATTTCCCCCGTGACGGTGCAGGCCTTTTTGAATTTGACGGTCAGCCTCTTTACGAATATGCAGACCCGAGAAAGGGCGAACATAAACAGTGGGGCACAAAGGTATTTGACTTCGGCAGAACCGAAGTTCAGAGTTTCCTTATTTCAAACGCTGAATTCTGGCTTGAAAAATATCATTTTGATGGACTTAGAGTTGACGCTGTTGCATCTATGCTCTACCTTGACTACGGCAGAAATGACGGCGAATGGGTTGCCAACGTAAACGGCGGAAACGAAAACCTTGAAGCGGTTTCTTTCCTCCAGAAGCTCAACGAATCCATATTCAGAGACCACAGCGACGTTATGATGATAGCCGAAGAAAGCACCGCATGGCCAATGGTATCAAAGCCTACATATATGGGCGGACTAGGCTTTAACTTCAAATGGAATATGGGCTGGATGAACGATATTCTGAGATATTTCTCCCTTGACGGATATTTCAGAAAATACAATCACGATTGCCTTACTTTCTCATTCTTCTACGCTTTTTCAGAAAACTTTGTACTTCCTATCTCCCATGATGAGGTAGTTCACGGCAAATGTTCCCTTATAGGAAAAATGCCCGGTGAATACGAACAGAAATTTGCAGGTGTGCGCTCTTTTCTGGGCTACATGATGGCGCATCCCGGAAAAAAGCTTCTGTTCATGGGTCAGGAATTCGGTCAGTTTAAAGAGTGGGATTACAAGAGCGAGCTCGACTGGATGCTTCTCGACTATGACAAGCACAGGCAGCTCCAGCATTATACAAAGACACTCAACGAGTTCTATAAAAAGAACGCTCCTTTCTGGGAGGTTGATTACAGCTGGGAGGGCTTCTCCTGGATTTCAAGCGACGATTACACAAACTCCGTCATAGCTTTCAGACGAATTGACAAAAAAGGAAACGAAATTATCGTCGTTTGCAACCTTACCCCTGTTGAGCGCTCCGATTACAGAATCGGTGTTCCCGATGCAATGGGAAAATATAAGGTTATTCTTAATTCCGACGACACAGAATTCGGTGGAGAGGGCAAAGGCTCCAAAGACAAGGTCAAAATTGAGAAAAAGCCCATGCACGGCTTTGAACAGAGCATTCAGCTTGACCTCCCCGGACTTTCAACGATTTACCTTAAACATACCGCAAGGTAAATAAGGTTAACGAATATAATTACAATTTCAATAAAAGGAGGACTTTTTATGGCCCGCAAACAGGAATGTATTGCCATGCTCCTTGCCGGCGGTCAGGGAAGCCGCTTGGGAATACTTACCCGCAAAATTGCAAAACCCGCTGTCCCATACGGAGGAAAGTACAGAATCATCGACTTTCCCCTTTCAAACTGTGTAAACTCAGGTATCAATACTGTAGGTGTACTTACCCAGTATCAGCCTCTTGAGCTTAATGATTACATAGGCAACGGTCAGACTTGGGATCTCGACCGTGTAAACGGCGGTGTTCATGTGCTTTCACCTTATCAGCAGATAGAGGGTACACAGTGGTACAAAGGTACTGCAAACGCTATTTATCAGAACATCGGATTTATTGACAGATATAATCCCGAATATGTATTGGTTCTTTCTGGCGACCATATTTACAAAATGGATTATTCCAAAATGCTCGACTACCACAAGGAAAAGGGCGCTGCCTGCACAATAGCATCCCTTGAGGTTCCGTGGGAAGAGGCTTCACGTTTCGGACTTATGTTCACAAACGAGGACGGCTCCATTTATGAATTCAAAGAGAAGCCGAAGAATCCCACAACAAACAAAGCTTCAATGGGCGTTTACATCTTCACATGGGAAATTCTCAGAAAGTACCTTATAGAAGATGAAAACAATCCCGAATCAGGCAACGATTTCGGTCATGACGTTATTCCTGCTATGCATGAAAACCATGAAAAACTCTTTGCATATCCCTTCAGCGGATACTGGAAGGATGTCGGAACAATCGACAGCCTTTGGGAAGCAAACCTTGACCTTCTCAATCCCAGCGTTGACCTTGATCTCACTGATACTTCATGGAAAATCTATGCTAAAAATCCCGTTGCCCCTCCCCACTACATCGGAAGCAGTGCTTATGTTCAGAACTCCCTTATTTCAGAGGGCGGCGTAATTGAGGGAACAGTAGATTTCTCCATTCTCTTCCCCAACGTAGTTATTGAAGAGGGAGCAAAGGTTCTCGACTCGATAATCATGCCCGGCACTGTCATTAAAAAAGGCGCTGTTGTTCAGTATGCAATAGTTGCTGAAAATGCAGTTATCGGTGAAAATGCAATTATCGGAAAACGTCCCGAAGATATGGATGACCTTGACCAGTGGGGCGTTGCAGTTGTAGGCTCAGGCGTAAAGGTTGGCGCCGGTGCCGTTGTTGAACCAAAAGCCATGATAGGCGAAGACATTGAGGGGGTGAAATAAATGAGGGTTAACCATATTCTCGGAATTATTTTTTCAAACGCTTACGATGAAGCAATAAGCGAACTTACTGACGTAAGAACAATGGGTTCAGTACCCTTTGCAGGACGTTACAGACTTATCGACTTTATTCTTTCAGGCATGGTAAACTGCGGAATAGATCAGGTTGGAGTTATAACAAAGAGCAACTTCCAGTCCCTCATGGATCACCTTGGCACAGGTAAGCCTTGGGATCTTTCAAGAAAAACAGGCGGTATGTATCTGCTTCCTCCCTTTAACAATGTTCAGGCAGGTACATATAAAAACAGAGTGGACGCTCTTTATAATGTCCTTGATTTTATCCACAAGTCAGTTGAAGAGTATGTGCTTGTTTCGGACTGCAACATGGTATGCAATCCCGACTATGCTCAGCTCATGCAGCAGCATATCGACACAGGCGCTGATATAACAATAGCTTACGCTCACGGCAAGGCTCCTGCTCTTAAAAATCTTGCCACCTTCGACCTTGACGAAGACGGCAGAATAACATCTGTTGCAGTAGGCGACAAGCCTGAGGATAAAAACTATTCTCTTAATATGATGATAGTTAATAAGCCTCTTTTCGAAGAGCTTATCAGAGATGCCGCTGTACATAACCGTGAAAACGTAGAAAGAGACATCATTCAGGCCAATGTAAATAAGCTTAAAATTTACGGATACAAAGTTGAAGGCTTCTGCATGCCAATAGATTCCGTTGAAAGCTACTACAAGGCAAATATGGCTTTGCTTGACAAAGACAACTGCCGCAGTCTGTTTAATCCCGACAGACCTGTTTACACAAAGGTTCGTGACGATATGCCGGCTCTTTACGGTCTCGGCTCAAACGTTAAGAACTCCCTTATTGCAGACGGCTGCGTAATTGAGGGTGAAGTTGAAAACAGCGTTCTTTTCAGAGGCGTTAAAGTTGCCAAAGGCGCTAAAGTCGAGGATTCTATAATCATGCAGGGCGCAAGCGTAGGAGAAGACGCAAACCTTAACTGCGTAATCCTCGATAAAAACGTTGTTGTTCAGCCCGGTAAGAGCCTTACAGGAGATAAAAACTATCCTGTCTATGTGGCCAAAAACAAAACTATCTGATTAAAAAGTTTCTCCGGACTCCGAAGCCTGTAAAATGGCTTCGGGCTCCGGTATATTTTAAATTTTTTCTGCACAAGAGGAGGTCTTTTCATGAAAGTTCTTTATGTTTCCAGTGAGGCTTTGCCCTTTATGGCCAGCGGCGGCCTGGGAGATGTAGCAGGTTCACTGCCCCAGGCTCTTCGCAAACGTCTTATAGGCTGCCGTGTAGTTATGCCCATGTATGACGGCATTTCTCAGGAACTTAAAAATACAATGAAGTTTTTAACAAGCCTTTCTGTTCCTGTTTCATGGCGCAGACAGTACTGCGGCGTATTTGAAGCAAAGGTTGACGGAGTTATTTATTACCTTTTAGACAATCAGTATTATTTTAAACGTGACGGCATTTACGGATATTACGATGATGCCGAAAGATTTGCATTTTTCTCAAGAGCTGTTCTCGAAATGCTTCCATATATCGACTTCAAGCCCGACATCATTCACTGCAACGACTGGCAGTCAGCTCTTACACCTCTCTATTACAGCGTTATGTATGCTCAGAGAGAGGGCTTTGAAAACATCAAAACTGTTTTCACAATTCACAACATCCAGTATCAGGGAGTTTACGGCAAAGAACTGCTCAACGATGTTTTAGGCATCCCTGAAAGCGCTTACAATCTCATTGAATATGACGGAAACACCAACTTCATGAAAGCCGCCATTGAATGTGCAAACAGAGTTACAACCGTAAGTCCTACCTATGCTCAGGAAATCCTTGACCCATGGTACAGCCACGGTCTCGATACAATCCTCAACCAGCGTTCATGGAAGCTTTCCGGCATACTTAACGGTATTGATACAGTAAATTATAATCCCGAAACAGATAAAAACATCGCAGCTAACTATTCCGCTGAGCATCCGGAAAACAAGGTTAAAAACAAGATTGACCTCCAGCAGAATTTTGGACTTCCCCAGCGTGAGGATGTTCCCGTTGTAGGAATCGTTTCAAGACTTGTTTCCCATAAAGGATTTGACCTTGTGGAAGCCGTTCTTGAAGAATTTGTTGCAAATAACGACGTCCAAGTTGTTGTTTTGGGCAGCGGCGACTGGCAGTATGAGAATTACTTTAAAGACCTTGCAGGAAGATATCCCGATAAGGTCGGCACAAGAATCGGATTCATCCCCTCTCTTTCAAGAAAGATTTATGCCGGTTCAGACATATTCCTTATGCCCTCAAAGAGTGAGCCCTGCGGTCTTTCACAGATGATAGCACTGCGCTATGGTTCAATTCCGATTGTCCGTGAGACAGGCGGTCTCAGAGACTCCATAACCGACAGCGGCGACGGAATGGGCAACGGCTTCACTTTCTCAAACTACAACGCCCACGATATGCTCCACACAATGTACAGAGCTCTCGAGGGTTACAAGAACACTGAAGGCTGGCAGATTCTCGTAAAACGTGCTCTCGAAAGCGATTTCAGCTGGGGACGCAGCGCAAACGAGTACATTAAGCTCTATAAGTCTTTGCTTAAAGAGGGATAATTTTATAAATTATCAGTTATAATACAGACAAAAACAGGCGGTGAAATTAATTTCACCGCCTGTTTTTATGTTCTTTTATCTAAATAAATCAAGTGACAGATTATCCACAACCTCTTGTTGTCCCTTTGGAGTAAAATGAACTCCGTCCGTTGTATACTCCTTGCTCATTTCCTCCGCAAGATCATCCCCGCAAAGGTAATCAAGATCTACAAAACCGTCCGCCGTGCTCTCATCGCTCCGGATCCAGCGATTGAGCTGCTTTCTCATTTCGTCAATTTCAGTTGTCCATGTAACATCGTCACCGCCGCCCAGAAGATTTCTCGTATATCCTCTCCATGCGGTTCGTGTAAACATATACACTTGAATGTCTTTCTTATGAGCTCTTTCAATAAGCTCCTTGTATGCGTCAATCATTTCATCAGTAGTAACATATTTTGCTATGCCCTGCATACTTTTACACTGAGGGTGTATTATATCGTTATCACCCACTTTGATGAAAATCTTTTTGACGCCCGGCAAATTCAGCGCATCACGCTCAAAACGATCCAGCATTGATTCACCGTAAATCATTCCGAGTCTTCCAACTCCATCAGCCATTAATCTGTTGCCCTTGACTGCTTGCTGAAGAATACCCACGTTATGGATTCCTTCATCCTGAAGTTTCTTTGCAAGCATTAGTGGAATATCATTGGCAATAGTGGAATCACCTATTATTACCGCCGCTGATGCCCCCGGCGCATATACCTCAACATAGCTTATAAGAGGAATTATTGCGTATTCTCCGAAATCTCCGTTAAGCTTCATGGGGCTTCCCAGCATATTAGCTGATTTTGTGTGATTACCGAACTGAGCGTATGTATGACCGCCAATCATACCAAAGGTGCGCATAACTCCTGATTTTTTCACAAAAGATGAAATTACCAACGGCTCAAGAGCTTCCACTTCCATACCGATTGGATCTGACGTAACAGTGCATCCCGGTTCAATGGTTACACTTTCTTTGCCATCAAACAAAACCTGTTTAATGGTATCGGGCTGCACCTTGCACACGGATTTACCGTTTCCCATTGCAGCAGTTACAGCATCAACAGTAACGGGCTGCTTTCCAAAGGCGTTTGAAAGCGTCACACGGATGTTTTCGCCGCCTATAGTCGGTCTGATTTCCGTGCGGAAGGTAAGATGCGGTAATCCATGCTTAAATTGTCCGTTTTTCAGATTCAAAAATTTTGCAGGATCAAACCGTACCGGAGTTGTGCTCCATGCACCTACCCAGTTTTCCTCCGAATAATTCGGATTTTCTGAATACTCTGCCTCAGAATACATCTGAACAGCTTCGGAACCATAAATTCCAGTTTTTCTTTGATTTGTCTCCATTTCTCTCCCCTGTTTTTTATTCATAGAATAATTTATCTCCATTTTTACCGGCTATCCGCTGCCGGCAAAAAATGTAGCTGAAGCAAATCTTTTGCATCTGTATAATAGCAGACTATATTAAATTTGTTTTTTATTCACAACATTTTTCCAAAAGTTATTGTTGTTGAGGTCATTATACCTTAAAAAATTCATTTTTGCTATAGTTTTATTAATTTTTTATAAAAATTTTTGTTTAGCACATAAACAATCATCTAAGTAATAAAAAAGACCCCGGTTATACCGAGGTCTTTCTGAAATTTAAAATTTTAAGGATAAAAATTATTCCTTATCCTCTGCTTCGTCTTCGTCGTCAAACTCGATTTCAAACTCAAGCTTTTCGCCACAGTTGGGGCACTCGATTGAGCCATCCTCAAGAATGCTTTCGTCAACGTAAACACTCTCGTGGCAAGCAGGGCACTCTACTTCGTAAAGGTCGTCATCGCAGCAATCACAGTCATCATAATCGCAGCAATCGCACTCATCCTCATCGTCATAGACATACTCTTCAAGATCTCCGAGATCTTCGTCAACAGCATCAAGCTGCTCCGCCATAATATCAACATCATCGCTAAGGTCTGTAACTGTAAGTGCAAGATCGTCAAGAACATCCATCATAGCCTTGATAACCTTTGTCTCGCTTTTGCTCTCGTCAAGCTCAAGTCCCTCAACAAGACCTTTGAGATATGCTACTTTTTCTGTAACAGTCATTGGTAATTACCTCCCTGAAGTAAAGTTTTGGTTATTTTTATTTGATTTATGCACGAGATGAATATTCACCTGTGCGGGTATCAACGTTGATCATCTCTCCCTCATCGATGAAGAGCGGAACCTTGATTTCTGCGCCTGTCTCAAGAACAGCGGGCTTTGTTGCGTTTGTAGCTGTATCGCCCTTGAAGCCGGGATCAGTCTTTACAACCTGAAGAGTTGCAACTGTGGGAGGCTCAACGCCGAAAACATTGCCCTTGTAGGAAAGGATTTTGCAGACCATGTTCTCTTTAACAAACTTGAAGTTGTCGGAAAGGTCTGACTTGTTGATCGGAACAAGCTCGAAGCTTTCGGGATCCATGAAATAGTAAAGATCGCCGTCGTTGTAAGAGTACTCCATTTCCTTTCTCTCAATGAAAGCGGTGGGGAACTTATCTGTGGGGTTGAAAGTACGCTCAACAACTGAACCAGCAATTACGTTTCTGATCTTTGCACGGACAAAAGCTGCGCCTTTACCGGGCTTAACGTGCTGGAATTCGATAATCTGATAAACGTTGCCGTCCATTTCAAATGTGACGCCGTTTCTGAAATCGCCTGCTGTAACCATAATATTATTCCTCCGAAAATCTGTTATTAACAGTAATAGTTTATACTATTACAGGAAAATTTGCAAGTCCCTATTTTTATGGGACTTTTAAAGTAAAAATCCTTATGCCAAAGGAAAATCACCCATAAAAACAAGTTAAAGTATAATGAGCTCTTCGGGAGCTTTTGTGAGGTTTTCGCATCCGTCGGAGGTGATGAACGCCATATCCTCTATTCGTACACCGAACTCTCCCGGAAGATATATTCCCGGCTCAACGGTAACTATTTCGCCTCGTTTAAGGGGCTTTTCGTTTCTTGGTGAAAGATTAGGCTTTTCATGTATTTCCACACCTACTCCGTGACCTGTACCGTGACCGAAATATTTGCCGTAACCCTCAGCGGCAATTATATCCCTTGCAATTGCATCCGCCTCTTTGCCGGTTATACCTTCTTTAAGACCTGCAAGGCAGGCGTTTTTAGCTCTTAATACAATGTTATATATACTGCGCTGCTTTTCGCTTACTGAGCCTACCGCCACAGTTCTCGTCATATCGCTGTGATAGCCGTCAACCACCGCACCGAAATCCATGGTGATAAAATCGCCATTTTCGATTTTCTTTTCACCGGGCACTCCGTGAGGCATTGAAGAATTTTTACCGCTTACGGCTATTGTCTCAAAGGAAAGAGCTTCTGCGCCGTTTCTGAGCATGAAAAAGTCAAGTTCAAGGGAAATATCCTTTTCGGAAACTCCCGGTTTTATAAAGGAAAGTATATGCTCGAATGCTTTTTCGGCAATTCTCTGAGCTTTAATAATCTTCTCCTTTTCCTCTTCACTTTTAACCATACGCAGATCGGAAATCATATTATCAAGGGTATCATCGCTTATAATCTCAAAGTCAGAAAGAGATTTTTCATAGCTTCTGAGCTGTGAAACAGTAGTTGTTTCCGACTGGATATATATTTTCTTACAGCCGTGTTTTTCGGCTATGTTTTTTACCCTTGCGTTGACTCCTGTTTCGAGAACCTGACAGTTTTTGATTTTCTTTTGGGCAGCTTCTATATATCTGCTGTCAGTAGCGAAAACCGCACCGTCCTTAAATGCAAAGAGAAAACCGTCCGAGGATGGAAAATCCGTAAAATAACGTCTGTTAATTTCATCTGTGATCAAAGCACCCTCTCCTTCTTTGAGAGGAGCACAGAGTTTTTCAAGATTTGTCACAGTATCGCCTCCAGCGCTCTTAAAGCAAGTACATAGCTGTTTTTGCCAAAGCCTGCAATCTGTCCCACACATACGGGAGCTATAACCGATGTGTGGCGAAACTCTTCTCTCCCATGGATATTCGACATATGAACCTCTACAAAGGGCTTGCCTGTTGCGGCTATGGCATCACGGATAGCGTAGCTGTAATGGGTGTAAGCGCCTGCATTTATAACACAGCCGTCATAGCCTCCAAGGAGTACAGAATGGATTTCATTTATGAGCTCGCCCTCACTGTTGGACTGAAAAAAAACGCACTGAAAGCCCATTTCTGCGCCTTTTTCATTGATCTCAGCGTTTATATCCCTGAGAGTTTCACTGCCATATACGGACGGCTCACGAAGTCCTGTAAGGTTTATATTAGGTCCGTTTATTATTTTAACCTTTTTCATTAGCTTTCACTCCGTTTATACGGTCAAATTCTTCTAAAATCGGTTTTTCACGTCTTCTTCTGCTCTCAAAAATCTTTACGTTTCTTGTCTCCTTACGGGCAGGATTTACAAAAACCGTAATGGCTCCCACTATGTTTCCGCCTCTGATGTCGGTGAAAAGCTGGTCGCCTATTACAACCATTTCCGAGCACTTAATGCCCATCATTCTGGCAGCTTTAATGTATCCCCAGGGCATGGGCTTAAGGGACATTCCGATTGCAGGAATACCAAGGGCACCGGAAATCCACTTTGCTCTCTTCGGAACTGCGTTGGAGAGAATGACCATTTTCATTCCTTTGGCTTTCATATCCTCAATCCACTGGGGCACACCGGGGATAAACTCCTTTGAGCAGTCATATGCTGTTGTATTGTCAACGTCAAGGCAAAGTCCCTTGCCGCCGATTCTCTCAATATCTTCAAGTGTTATGTCCGTCAGTCTGTTGAACCTGTAACGGGGCATAGCTTTATTCATTAAATTGCTCCTCTCTTAACTTACAAAACACAAAAAGCGGACCGCTTGTGCAGCCCGCCTTATGTATTTACTTACTTGTATTTACGCTTACGAGCGGCCTCGGACTTCTTCTTACGTCTTACAGAGGGCTTTTCGTAGTGTTCTCTTTTGCGAACCTCCTGAATTACGCCGTCTCTTGAAGTCTGTCTCTTAAAACGTCTGAGTGCACTCTCAAGTGACTCGTTTTCTTTAACTTTAACCTGACTCATCTATATTCCCTCCCTCCGCTGATGCAGGGGTCTTATTATTTAGTGATAACACTTTGATTATTATACTATAACGAAAAGCGGCTTGTCAACCTTTATATATGCTTTAGTCAAGGCGTTATCATAAATATTTTACATGGGTTTTACTACAATATTTACAAGTCTGCCCTTTACGTAGAGTTCCTTGACAATATTCATGCCCTCGATTGCCTTTGCAATATTGGGCTCTGCCTTTGCAAGAGCGATAGCCTCGGCGCTTTCGATTTCGGCGGGAACAATAAGCTTTGCTCTTACCTTACCGTTAATCTGAGCGACGATTTCTATTTCGTTCTCCTTGCACTTTTCTTCATCGTATGTCGGCCACTTAGCTTCATTTACCATGCCCTCAAAGCCGCATACCTGCCAGAGCTCTTCTGTAACGTGAGGAGCAAAGGGATTGAGAATTATAATAAAGTCGTGAAGTTCTGACTTTGTAATCTTTCCTGTTTCATAGAACTTATTGAGAAGGCTCATCATTGCAGCAATTGCAGTGTTGCACTTAAGAGCGTCGATATCACCGGTTACTTTCTTTATTGTACGGTGCATATCGCCCTCAAGCTCCTTGCGGTATTCGCCGTCACAGACGATATCCTGAAGTCCCCATACTCTTTCAACGAAACGTCTGCATCCCTTGATGCTGTCGTTGTTCCAGGGAGCTGCCTTTTCAAAGTCGCCTATAAACATCTCGTAAAGACGCATTGTATCTGCGCCGTACTCGTTTACGATATCGTCGGGGTTAACGACGTTACCTCTTGACTTACTCATCTTTTCACCGTTGGAACCTAAAATCATTCCGTGGCTTGTTCTCTTTGAGTAAGGTTCAGATGTGGGAACTACACCGATATCATAGAGGAATTTATGCCAGAAACGGCTGTAAAGAAGGTGGAGAGTTGTATGCTCCATACCGCCGTTGTACCAGTCAACGGGAGTCCAGTACTCGAGAGCTTCTTTTGAAGCAAGAGCGTCGTTATTGTGAGGATCACAGTAACGAAGGAAGTACCATGAAGAACCTGCCCACTGAGGCATTGTATCTGTCTCACGCTTTGCGGGGCCTCCGCAGTGAGGACAGGTTGTATTTACCCAGTCTGTCATCTGTGCAAGAGGTGATTCGCCATTTTCGGTAGGCTCATAGGAATCAACCTTGGGAAGCTTAAGGGGAAGCTCTGACTCATCAAGAGCAACATATCCGCACTTGTCGCAGTGAACTATCGGAATAGGCTCACCCCAGTATCTCTGACGTGAGAAAACCCAGTCACGAAGCTTATAGTTGACCTTTGCGTGACCCTTGCCCTCATCGGTGAGCCACTGTGTTATAGCTGCCTTAGCCTCTTCAACAGTTTTGCCTGTAAGGAAGCCTGAGTTTACCATTACGCCTGTTGCACAGTCTGTAAAGGCTTCTTTCTGGACGTCGCCGCCCTTGACAACTTCTATAATGGGAAGATCAAATTTCTTTGCAAACTCCCAGTCACGTGTATCGTGAGCAGGAACAGCCATAATTGCGCCTGTACCGTAGGAAACAAGAACGTAGTCGGAGATAAAGATCGGAATCTCGTCGCCGTTTACAGGATTGATTGCGGTTACGCCGTCAAGACGTACACCTGTTTTATCTTTATTGACCTCTGTACGCTCAAAATCTGACTTTCTTGCGGCTGTCTCCTGATATGCACGGATTTCGTCCATATTCTTAAGAATACCTGACCATTTTTCAATGTAGGGATGTTCAGGAGAAATAACCATATATGTTGCGCCGAAAAGAGTATCGGGACGTGTTGTATAAACTGTAAGGGTATCGCCTGTTGATGTACCAAAGTCAACCTCAGCACCTGTTGAGCGGCCGATCCAGTTTTTCTGCTGAATCTTTACTCTCTCAATGTAATCAAGGTCATCAAGGTCATCTATAAGTCTCTGTGCATACTCAGTGATTTTAAGCATCCACTGGCTCTTTACCTTTCTTACAACCTCTGATCCGCAGCGCTCGCAAACGCCGTTTACAACCTCTTCGTTTGCAAGAACGCACTTACAGGAAGTACACCAGTTAACTGCCATTTCCTTTTTATAGGCAAGTCCCTTTTTAAACAGCTGGAGGAAAATCCACTGTGTCCACTTGTAATAATTGGGATCAGTTGTATTTATCTCTCTGCTCCAGTCAAATGAAAAACCAAGGGACTGAAGCTGCTGCTTGAATCTTGCGATGTTATTGGCTGTAACAATTTCAGGATGAATGTGGTTCTTAATTGCAAAGTTTTCAGTGGGGAGTCCGAAAGCGTCCCATCCCATGGGATAAAGTACGTTGTAACCCTCAAGTCTCTTTTTTCTCGCAACTATATCAAGTGCGGTGTATGAACGAGGATGTCCCACGTGAAGTCCCTGTCCCGAAGGATAAGGGAACTCTACAAGACAGTAAAACTTAGGAAGAGTATAGTCATTTTTCGCATGGAAAGTGCCTTTTTCCTCCCATATATCCTGCCATTTTTTCTCTGTCGCTTTAAAATCGTATGCCATTATTCATTCTCCCCATTTCCAATAAGGTCTTTTATATCTATCTCTTTCGCATCTGTCCAAAGACGCTCAAGATTGTAATATTCACGGCTTTCACCGAGAAATACATGCACAACAACTGTCTCGTAATCGAGAACTATCCAGCCTGTTGATTTGCCCTCAATGTGATCGGGCTCAACGCCCTTTTGAGAAAGAGCATACTCAACCTCATCGGCAAGAGCCTTTACATGAGTTGTGGAAGTACCTGTGGCAATTACAAAATCCTCCGCAACTATTGTAAGGTCGCCTATTTCCATAACCTTTATATCCATCGCCTTTTTCTCATCGAGAGCTTTCACGGCAACAGTAAGCATTTCCTTTGTATTCATTTCTTCACTTCCTTAATATAAATCGACGCTTTCATGGGCAAGAAGTATATAGTGACTTTCCCACTTTGAATCGCCGTTATAGTATATCATATCGTCAACAACAATATAATCGTCAAAAAGACTTCCATAAATTTTCTCAATATAATCAAGGGTGTAATCCTTGCTGATTTTAAGAACTACAAAATCCGCTTCGCCGTTTTTTACAACATCACGCTGCGCTATATACATCTCCGGCAATGCCTCATACTTGAGATTTATTCTGGCAAAATATTTGGTTACCGGAAGCTTATCCGCCGCCATATAAAAACCGTGGTCAAGAAAACCGTAGTTTATCATTGTGGAACCGGGGACGGAATTTATAGTCTCGGCAAATCTGTATTGAACCGTATCCTCTTTTTTCTCAAAAAGGATATGTATATTTCGGTTTCCGTCAAAGGTCGCCGCAAAGGAAATTATCATTGAAGCGACAACAGCTACTGCGAAAATCGTTTTGGGCTTTGCCTTTTCAGGTATGTATTTCCAGCCCTCATTCATTACATCTCCCAGCACTGCCGCTCCCAGCAAAGCGTAGGGAATAAGCGCCGCCGGATAATACATATAGGATGTACCGCCGCCGTATATGCCGAGAACTGAGGCAAGAAACATAACCGGGAAAATGATTTTTGTACGCCAATCGGGAAGGTATCTTTTCTTTGCAAAGAGTAAACCCACTCCGCCGAAAAGAGCCAAAACCATTGACGGACCTATGCGCTCTATACCCAGCTCTACGTTTTTCCAAAGTGTCTCCAGGGTACTTTCATCGGACTGAACAGTAGGAGAATATCCGAATATATTTTCAATGAAATATACCTGTACTAAATCTCCCACAGCGCCGTTTGCAATAAAGTAAATAAACACAGGAACTGTCGGTATAAGTGTGCCTGCCAAAAACACAAGGCAGCTTATAAATGCTCTTTTCACGTGCTTTCGTGAAATCATTATAATGAAAACGCCTGCCATAAAAATAAACCACGGCACAATAAGAGTGAACTTTGACCAGAATACAAGTCCTGAACATATACCGTTAATTAGCAGGGTTTTATAATCCATGGGCTTTTCGGGATAATCCTCTTTGAAATATCGAAGCAGCGAGTAAAGCAGATACGCCAAAAGCGGGAATATAAGCTCTTCAGCCTGACCTCCCTGCCAGAATGAGCCGTTGCCCATGGTGCAGAAAGCTAAAATCGGGGCTGTAAAATAAAAGAATTTTTCACCGCCGTAAAGCTTCATGGCCTTGTAAGTAAAATAAAGGAAAAAAGTGAAAGAGATTATCTCAATCAGAAATATTCCCCAGTAGCCGTTTCTGTCAAGAAAATAGGCTATTGTATAGAGAAAATACCATATAGGTCCCTTTTGGTCAAATATATCACGATAGCAGACAAGGCCGTTTGCTATACCTTTGCCCATGGTATAAAACATATTTATATCCGCACCGTTATTGAGCGGGTAAAAGAATGAGTTCTTTGAGAAAAAAGACAGGAATATAAGTGAAACAGCTGCGGCAAAAAGCAATACTGTGAGCTGTTCACGGTTTTGTCTTAGCTTATCTTTCAAAATATTCATCCGTTCTTATTTTCGAAATTTTTAAGAAGCATTTCGTTATAAGCCTCAACGCTGTCAGGATGTATTGCAAAACCGTTATGGGCAAGCTCCTCAATACTGAATCTCAGGCCCTCGGTTATAGCTTCATCAAGGCTTTTTTCAGCTGCCTGACGCATAAGCTCGACTCCCTCATAGGTTCTGTCGGCAGAAATGAAATCAGCTATATACAAAACCTTTTCAAGAAGTCCCATATCCGCTCTGGCTGTAGTGTGATAACGAACTGCGTTTATAATATCTTCATTCTCAATTCCGAACTCTTTCTGTATATAAACAGAGCCCGAAATTGCGTGCCAAAGCTTGGGATTGAGCCTTTCAGCACAGTTTAATATTATATCAGCATCTTTTATTATTTTCAACTGGACAGCCGGGGTTTCGTTTTTCATAACGTCGTGGACAAGTCCTGCGGTATAAGCTTTTTCAGCGTCTGCGCCGTATTTGAGAGCAAGCTTTCTGGCAGATTTTGCAACACATAAGGAATGCTCAAATCTTGCCGGAGTCAGCTTTTCACGTAAGACCTCAATATATTCTTCGTTATTGTATACTTCATTCATCTGTAAAGGCCTCTTTTCATAATATATTCCTCTATCCTTTCGGGTACAAGTCCCGAAAGCTCTTCGCCCCTGTGCAAAGCCTCTCGAACTTCAGTGGAACTGAGCTCCATAGGTTCAAGGGGAGAAATCCGCACTTTACCCCACTCTTTGCCGAAAGTTTCTTTTGCATACTCTATAAGTTTTTCATAATCACTGCCGTTCTCTCTTGAGGCAACACAGAGAGTGCAAAGAGAAAAGATCTCTCTGTATTCCCTCCAAAGATGAAAGGTCAGAAACATATCGGAGCCCATGAGAAAAAAATAATTGTTTTCGGGATGCTTTTTTGTAAGCTCCCTTAAAGTATCCACAGTATAGCTCTTGCCGCCCCTGTTTATTTCAATATCCGAAACCTCTAAAAAATCAGTGGTTTCGGCGATTATTGAACACATGTTGAGTCTGTCCTCAGCTGAGGCAAGCTCTTTCGCCTGCTTGTGAGGAGGCGTATAGGTGGGAATCAAAAGAATTTTATCAAGTCCCAGCTTTTCCCTGAACTCACCTGCAAGACGGATATGTCCGTTATGAGGAGGATTGAATGTTCCCCCTAAAATTCCTACATCTGCCAATAAAATTCACCTGACTGTGGGAACGGGGATGCTTTACCGTCCCCTGCCCCGAATCTGAAATTTTGCTGCCGAACGGCGCAAAACAAATCAATATTTCTTGCCCCAGTATCCGCCTTTTCCGCCTGTACGACGGTCACGGCTGTTTCGGCTAGCTGCCTTTTTTGCAGCGGGCTTTGAAACAGTCTTTTTTTCGGGCTTATGAAGCTCCGGATTGTATTTATAAAATACCATGCATCCGCCTATTACCTGTACAACCTCGCTGCCTGTTTCGGCGGCAAGGGTATCGGCTACCTGGCGGGGTGTTTCCGGACAGGACTCAAGGAGCACCTTGAGCTTGATAAGCTCTCTCTTTTCGAGAGCTTCCGCTGTCTGCTTTATAACGCCTTCGGATATTCCGCCCTTTCCCACCTGGAAAAGAGGTTCAAGGCTGTTTGCCTGTCCCCTGAGAGCTGCTCTTTCCTTACTTGTCATATGTTAACTCCTTTGGATTTTCAAATATATTCTTTAAGTTTTTCGCTTAGCTGTCGCATTGCGCTACCTCTGTGGCTTATTTTATCCTTTTCTTCACTGGTAAGCTCGCCAAAGCTTTTTTCGCCTACATAAAAAACAGGGTCATAGCCGAATCCGCCGTTTCCAGCAGGTTCAAAGCCTATTTTTCCCTCACAGGTTCCCCTGAGAGTTATCTCTCTTCCGTCGGGAAAAACACAGCACACAGCGCAGACAAATCTGCCTGTACGCTTTTCTTCCGGCACATTTTCGAGATTTTTAAGAAGCTTTTCTATGTTCTTTTTATCGTTGCCGTGCTCACCTGCATAGCGTGCAGAGTAAACTCCCGGTTCACCGCCGAGAGCGTCCACTTCGAGACCTGAGTCGTCAGCTATAACGGGCATACCTGATTCACGGCATCCGCTGTGAGCTTTAAGTGCAGCGTTTTCTTCAAATGTAACGCCTGTTTCATCAACATCGGAAAGGTTTACTCCTGCTTCCTCAGCAGTTAAAACTCTCACTCCCAAGGGAGAAAGTATTCTCTGAAGCTCTTCCCTCTTTTTAAGATTATGAGTTGCGATTAAAAAGTCCAAAGAATCCCCTCCTCTTCTTTTCTTTCGGCTCTTCCTCAGCTTCCTCTGAGTCAGACTCGTCCGTTTCCTCTTCGGAGATTACTGCCATTTCTTCAGCTTCTTCGGTCTGCGGTTCCTCGTAGGATTCCCCAGAAAAGTCCACACCGTTATCTCCTTCGGCTTCTTCGGCATAAGAAGAGGATGCGTCCTCTCCGTGTTCTGATTCAGTGAGTTCCAGATTTTCGCTATCATCTTTCTGTCCCGCTTCTTCATTTTCATCCTCCTCTTCGTTTTCCGGCATAGCCTCGAAAAGTCCCTTTGCAAATGCCTCGGGGCTAAAGGGCTGAAGATCGTCTATTTTTTCACCGACACCGATGAATTTTACAGGTATTCCGAGATCATTCTTAATTGCAAGGACAACACCGCCTCTTGCGGTTCCGTCAAGCTTTGTAAGAATTATACCCGTTATATCGGCAACGTTTTTAAATTCCTTTGCCTGATTTACTGCATTCTGTCCCGTTGTAGCATCGAGAACCAGAAGCACTTCACGGTCGGAATAAGGCATTTCTCTGTCGATTACCTTATAGATTTTTGCAAGTTCTTCCATAAGGTTCTTTTTATTGTGAAGTCTTCCCGCAGTGTCGCAGATGATTATATCCGCTTCTCTTGCCTTACCTGCACAGACTGTATCAAACACGACAGCAGCAGGATCTGCTCCCTCTCTGTGCTTTATAATATCAACGCCTGCACGCTCTGCCCAGACTTCAAGCTGCTCTATGGCTGCGGCACGAAATGTATCCGCTGCGCCTAAAATTACCTTTTTGCCCTGTGCTTTAAAAAGAGCTGCCATTTTACCGATAGTAGTAGTTTTGCCCGCTCCGTTAACGCCTATTACAAGTATCACCGAGGGGATTGTTTCAAGCTCCAGCTCTTCGCCGCCTCTGAGCATATCGGCGACAATTTCCTGAATGAGCTCCTTTACCTTTTCGGGTTTTCTTATATTCTTTTTCTGAACTCTCTTTCTGAGCTCTGAAGTAATGTCCTGAGCGGTTTTTACTCCTACATCTCCCATAACGAGAATTTCTTCGAGCTCCTCATAAAGCTCATCGTCAATTTCCGAATATCCGCCCAGCATACTGCTAATGGCTCCGGACATACTGTCACGGGTCTTTTTAAGACCTGAATTGATTTTTTTGAAAAGTCCCATTTTATTTCATCCCTTTCGGTTTGATAATCAGTTAAGGCCGATGCTGCTTGCCATTTCCGCTGTTTTAAGCTCAAGCAGCTTTGAAACGCCCTTTTCCTGCATTGTAACGCCGTAGAGAACGTCCGCCTCTTCCATTGTACCTCTTCTGTGAGTGATGAGGATAAACTGTGTGTTATCCGTCATGCGGCGGACATACTGAGCATATCTTGTGACGTTTACGTCATCGAGAGCCGCTTCAACCTCATCGAAAATACAGAAGGGTGCAGGTGTAACTTTAAGTATTGCAAAAAGCATTGAAATAGCTGCAAGTCCCTTTTCACCGCCGGAAAGCAAATCTATGTTCTGAATAGCTTTTCCGGGAGGCTGTACGTTTATGTTAATAGCGCATTCCAAAATATTGGACGGGTCATCAAGCTCCAGAGAAGCTTTACCGCCGCCGAAAAGCTCGGCAAAGGTCTGACCGAAATATCCGTTTATCTTATTGAACTGCTCCATGAACTGGACAGCCATTTTCTTTGTAAGGTCTTCAATGAGCCTGTAAAGCTCGTCCCTTGATTTTTCTATATCGGTTATCTGAGTGTTCATAAACTCATAACGCTCGGATACCTCTTTGTATTCCTCAATAGCAGCGACATTTACGCTGCCAAGAGCTCTGATTGAGCTTTTAATTTCTCCAAGTCTTCTCTGAGCCTTGGAAGCTTCCTCAACAGGTTCATACTGTCTTTCCGCCTCATGACGTGTAAGCTGATATTCATCATAGAGCTTTGCTATGGTTTCATCGTTTTCACGGAGCATTGAAGCTTTCTGCTCCTCGAGCCTTGCAAGCTCTCCGCTGATTTTTTCCCTTTCCGTACTCTTTGTACGCTCCAGTATTCTCAGCTGAGAGCTTCTCGCCTCAAGGGAGTTGCGCTCTTCAATTATTTTATCAACGGAATCCTTTGAGCCGTCGCTGTCCTTACGGAGATTCTGAGCCTTTACTTTAAGCTCTTCGATTACTCTCTTTGTCTCCTCGCTGCGGCTCTCGATTTCTTTAATCTCATCTAAGAGCTCCTGCTCTCTACCTCCCTGACTGTTTTTGCGCTCATTAAGCTGCTCTATACTCATGAGCTTTGCCTGATAGTCTTTCTGAGCGGAAAGTAGCTCAAGTTCCGTTTCGTTTTTCTCTCTTCTTGTATTTTCTATTTTTTCGGAAAGCTCCCCATTTGCCTCGGTAAGCTCTTCGACCTTTTCTTTAAGAGCTTCGGTTTCGGCATTGAGAGCGTTTACCTCTTCGATTATGCTTTCAGCCTGTTTTCTTGTTTCCTCCGCTCTCAAAAGTGCTCTTTCCTTTTCAGCGGAAAGCTCGTCCATGGATTCGGCGGCAACATCAAGCTGTCCTGCAACAAGCTTCAAATCGCTCTCCTTACGGATAACCTCTTCCTGAGTTCTGAGAAGATCCGCTTTTGTTCCGGAAAGTTCGGCTTCACACTGTGAAAGCTCCTGATGAGCTTCGGCGTATTCGCTGCGCTTTGTGAGAAGATCTTTTTCAAGTCTTTCACACTCAACCGCAAGGGCTTCAATCTCATTGCCTCGGCTTAAAATTCCCCCTGTCTGTACACGGGAACCGCCGGTCATGGAACCGCCTGCGTTTATAACCTGTCCGTCAAGAGTGACTATGCGGAAACGGTAGGAATATCTCTTTGCCATTGATATGGCGCAGTCCATATCCTCAACTACTGCCGTTCTGCCAAGCTGTGCGTTTATTATCTCTCTGTATGCATTATCGCATGAAACAAGGTTCGAAGCTATATCTACAAATCCCAAAGAGTCTTCAAGACCGCTTTCATTAAGGATTCTGCCTTTGATTGCGGTAAGGGGCAGGAATGTTGCACGTCCCGCTTTTGACTGCTTCAAAAACTCGATTGCCCTTTTAGCCGCCGCTTCGTTATCGGTGACGATATTCTGAATTGCAGCGCCTAAAGCCGTTTCAACGGCTGCGGAATATTTAGGCTCAACTTTAATAAGCTGAGAAAGTGCGCCGTGGATTCCTCTGAGAGTGCCTCTTCTGACCTCTCTCATGACAGTTTTAACTGAGCCTGAATAGCCCTCCATGTTCTTTTCGAGCTCTCGGAGCATATTGGCTCTTGACTGCTTATTCTTAACGAGTATACCTAAATCTTCATACTCTTTTTTGATTTTTTCAGCCTTTTCCCTGCGTTTTAAAGCACGCAGTTCATAGCCCTTTGCGGCGTTCTGGAGACTCTCCGCCTGTTCTCTGGCTTCGTCAAGTTCTTTGCGGCACTGCTCTTTTCTTTCGGTAAGAAGCTTAATTGTATCCTCTCTTGAAGAAAAGGTGTTATTGATTGTCTCAACTCTTGCCTCGATTTCATCAAGGGAAGATTTAAGGGTTGAAAACTCGACTCTTTTATCGCCAAGCTTTGCAGTTTTTGCGGCAATATCAGCTGATACGGCGGCACTTTCTGCATTGAGCTCTCCGCTTTTAAGGCGCAGAGCCTGAATTTCGGCATCCTTTTCGTCAAGAAGCTTTTTCTTCTCTTCGGCAGATACTGTAAGAGCCTCGATTTCTCCGTTTATTTTTTCTATCTCTTCATCGATGTTTTTACTTACATCTCTTGCAGATTCAATATCCCGCTTTATTCTGTCTATGGTTTCGCCGTTATGGAGAAGAGTATTTTCCTCAACGGCTATCTGACCGTCAACTCTCGCAGCTTCTTCCTCACGCTGTGCGCTCATACGGCGGATTTCGTCAAGTTTTACGGTAAGTTCCCTTGTCTTTTCGGCAATGGAATCGATTTCAGCTTCTGTCGCTTCAAGCTTCTTTTCAGCGTCGGCGTACTGGGACTGAGCGATAGTGATTTTATGCTCCTGTCCTCTGAGCTTTTCTTTGTGCTTATTTATGATACTCAGCCAAAGTCCTATTTCCAGCTCTTTTTTCTCCCCTGCAAGTACAAGGAATTTTTCCGCCTTTTCACTCTGAACTTTAAGAGGCCCTACACGGCTTTCGAGCTCCGTTAAAATATCACGGAGTCTTACAAGGTTTTCCTCAGCCTGTGAAAGTCTTCTCTGAGCATCTGCACGGCGGTAGCGGTAATGGGAAATTCCTGCCGCCTCTTCAAACATCTCTCGTCTTTCGCCGGACTTTGAAGAAATCATATCGGCTATTTTACCCTGTCCAACAAGAGAATATCCGTCACGGCCGAGACCTGTATCCATAAACAGCTCGTTTACGTCACGGAGCCTTGAAACCTGTCCGTTTATTCTGTATTCGCTTTCGCCTGAGCGGTAATATCTTCTTGTAACGCTCACTTCGTCAGTATCAACTGAAAGTGAACGGTCGGTATTGTCCATACGGAGAGTAACTTCCGCATAGCCCTGCTTTTTTCTCGAAAGAGTTCCGTTAAAAATAACGTCCTCCATTTTTGAACCTCTCAGGTTCTTTGTGGACTGCTCGCCTAAAACCCACCTTACGGCATCGGAAATATTGCTCTTTCCGCTTCCGTTTGGGCCTACAACAGCAGTTATTCCCTTTTCAAAATTCAGCACTGTTTTATCGGGGAAGGACTTGAAGCCCTGCATTTCCAATGCCTTTAAAATCATACTTTCAACATTCCTCTGTTATTTTCTCTGCTGTAACTTTATATTCTGAAACTGTGGGGTCGGGCACTATTTCGGGGAATATACCCTTTTCCCGCAGCACTGCTATATTGCTCTTTTTCTGTCCCATCATCTGCGAAAGCGCAGAGGGTTTTACATGGAACCTGTATTTTCCCTTTTCGCCATTTACGGCTTCGAGAGCTTTATCCAAATATATCCTGCTCTGGCACAGCTCCTTAAAAGCCGGATGCCAGGGTCCGCCAAGATACCCTTCCTCAACTCCGCCGCCGGAATGAAGTCCGCATCGTATAACATTTATATTCTTTTCGTAGAACATAAGTAAAAGTGAGGCGCAGATTTCCACAGCCTCATCTATTGACTGTGGAATATATTCACCTTTTTTCATAAGCCGTGCAAGCTCCGTTCCCTCAATTACGATAGTCGGATAAATTCTTACGGTATCAGGGGACAGTGCGGCTATTTTTCCACCTGTTCTCAGAGCTTTTTCCTTTGTATCGCCGTAAAGTCCCGTCATCATCTGAAGTCCAAGCTCAATGCCGGCTTCCTTTATCATACGGGAAGCGTTTACAACATCCTCGGCGGTATGGCCTCTTCTATTCATTAAGAGCACTTCGTCATCCATACTCTGTGCTCCAAGCTCCACAGAAGAAACACCGTATTCCTTTAATATATCTATTATCTCGCTGTTTATTGCGTCGGGACGGGTGGATACTCTAACGGAACCAATGTTCCCAAGGTCTATATGCTTTTTTGCAGCCTTTAAAAGCTCAAGCATATATTCCCTTTCTATGGCGGTGAAGCTTCCTCCGAAAAAGGCAAGCTGTCCGCCTTTACCGCCTGTCTCCAGTGCGGTTTTAATCGCCTCGTCAACATCCTTTGCATGGGGTTTACTGCTGCTGCCTGAAATAGTCTTCTGATTACAGAAAGAGCAGCAATGAGGACAACCCTCATGGGGCACAAAAAGAGCTATATTGCGGTGATGAATCAAAACCCCATCAACTCCAAAGCCTCTTTTGCCGCCTGCTGTTCGGCGTGCTTTTTGCTTCTGCCCTGACCTTTGCCGATAACGTTGCTGTTAAGTCTTACCTCAACAAAGAAATGCTTATCGTGGTCAGGACCCTCTTCACCTGTCAGGACATATTCGAGCCTTTCTTCGGGATTCTGCTGGATAATCTCCTGAAGAGTGGTTTTATAGTCTTTAAATCTCTCATCCTTTTCGGGGGGATTAAGCAAAAAGGGAAGCACAAACTCCTTTGCCTTTTCAAAGCCTCCGTCAAGGTAGATTGCAGCGATTACCGCTTCAAAGGCATCTGCCAAAATAGAGGGACGCTCTCTGCCTCCTGTATGCTCCTCGCCTCTTCCCAGGAAAAGATAATCTCCCAGGGAAATCCTCTTGGCAAAACCAAAAAGCGATTCCTCACACACGGAAGCAGCTCTCATTTTTGTGAGATCTCCCTCGGGCTTTGCGGCAAAAAGCTTAAAATAGTATTCTGCGCTTATAAGTCCCAAAACGGAATCACCTAAAAATTCCAGTCTTTCGTTACATACGCTGCCGTGATGCTTTTCGTTTGCATATGAAGAATGGGTAAGAGCCTCCTCTAAAATTGTGAGGCTTTTGAATTTATATCCGATTTTATTTTCAAGCTGTTTTAAATCTCTCAAATCATTCATCCTCTTTTCAAAGAGCTGCTTTCTCAGCTTCTGCTTCCATTGCCTCAATTATTTTTTCGTTTACTCCCGTTTCAGCAAAAAGGACAGCCTGTCTTATGGCATTTTTAAAAGCCTTGGCATTTGAAGAGCCGTGTGCCTTTATTACAGGCTTTCTGACTCCTAAAAGAGCAGCTCCGCCGTATTCGGTATAATCCATTTTCTTTTTGAAATCTGAAAGTCCGCTTTTAAGCATAAGTGCGGAAAGCTTTGTTATTATGCTTTTCATAAATATGCCCTTTATATTCTTCATAAGGGCAAGGGCTGTGCCCTCATACATTTTAAGAAGCATATTGCCTGTAAAGCCGTCAGCTACAACTACATCGGCTTTTCCGAAAGGTATATCTCTCGCTTCGATGTTGCCGATGAAATTGCAGTTTTTCTCCTCTTTAAGAAGAGCGTATGCCGCCTTTTGCAGTTCGCCGCCCTTTTCCGGCTCAGTGCCGATATTGGCAAGGGCAACTCTGGGGCTTTCCATTTTCATGACCTGCTTCATATATGTACTGCCCATAACTCCAAAACATCTGAGCATTTCGGGACGGCATTCGGCATTTGCGCCGCAGTCAAGGAGCATAAAAGGTTTGTCCGAAGAGGGCATAACGCTGCCTATACAGGGTCTTTTTACTCCTTTAAGTCTTTTTACTATAAATGTAGCGCCTACTGCAAGGGCTCCTGTGCTTCCGGCGGAAACAAAGGCGTCGCCCTTTCCCTCTGAAAGTGCTTTAAGTCCTGCTGCCATGGAAGTTGTGCTGTTCTCTTTAAGTATAGTGGCAGGCTCGGCGTGCATATCCATTTCGTCTCCGCCGCCTATAAGCTCCATTTTATGGAGAGAAATGCCGTTTTCCTCGGCACATTTTTTTATCTTTTCTTCATCGCCTGCAAGAGCTATTTCTACATTAAGCTCTTTTACAGCCATCTCACATCCCTTTAATATTTCAAGGGGAGCGTTATCTCCGCCCAGTGCGTCAACAATTATTTTCATATCTTTCGAGCTCCTTTTCAAGGCTTTCTATTCCTCTTCTGGCAAGTGCCGCATATCGCTCTTTTTTATCCCTTATATGGGGTTCAATGGGGGGAAGCACCCCGAAATTAGCACCCATAGGCTGGAAGTTCTTTACGGTGGGGTCGCTTATATATGCCGCCAAAGCGCCCATCATTGTATCTTTAGGCAGTATAAGGGGCTTTTTGCCCAAAATATATGCCGCCGCATTTATACCCGCAAGTATTCCGGAAGAAGCCGACTCCATATATCCCTCGACACCCGTAATCTGTCCGCCGAAGAAAAGTCCCTCTCTGCCTTTAAATCCGTATCCGCTGTTTAAAAGCTCAGGCGAATTTATAAAGGTATTGCGGTGCATTACTCCGTAGCGTACAAACTCGGCGTTTTTAAGAGCGGGAATCATGGAAAATACTCTTTTCTGCTCGCCGAAAGTGAGGTTTGTCTGGAATCCCACTAAATTGAGCATTGAGCCCTCTGCATTCTCTTTTCTCAGCTGGAGAGCCGCCCATGGTCTGTGACCTGTTTTAGGATCTCTCAGTCCTACGGGCTTCATTGGGCCAAAACGCATTGTATCCATGCCTCTTGAAGCCATAACCTCAATGGGCATACAGCCCTCATAGACATCCTTGCGTTTATCAAACTCGTGAAGCTCTGCGCTTTTTGCATTTATAAGCTCATTGTAGAAATTCTCATATTCCTCTTTGTTCATGGGGCAGTTTATATAGTCGTCGCCGCCTCTGTCGTATCTCGACTGAGTAAAGGCGCTTTCCATATCCACACTTGCAGCGGTGACAATAGGGGCTGCCGCATCGTAGAAGCTGAGCCCGGCTCCGCAGTATTTCTTTATATCTTCTGCAAGTTGGTCGGAGGCAAGGGGTCCTGCTGCAACTACCACTACGCCATCTTTCGGAATCTCGGTTACCTCTTCATGGATAACTTCAATAAGTGGGTCGGAGGCGATTTTTTCGGTTATTATTCTCGAAAACTCGTCTCTGTCAACTGCAAGGGCTCCTCCGGCAGCTACGCTGCACATATCGGCAGCCTCCATGCACACAGAGCCGAATCGGCGCATTTCCTCTTTTAAAAGTCCTGCCGCTGATTCAAGTCTTGCAGCCTTAAGGGAATTTGAGCACACAAGCTCCGCAAGACCCTCCATTTTATGTGCCGGAGAATATTTTTTCGGCTTCATTTCATAAAGCTTTACTTTTATACCACGCTTTGAAAGCTGCTTTGCTGCTTCACATCCGGCAAGACCGCCGCCTATGACAACTGCGCTGTTCATTCCTTTTCCTCCGTCTTTTCGGCGCTCTTCTTTCTTCTTGAAACTGTTACGGAATATCCGCAGCCCTCATTAAGGCAATGGACTATTCCGCCCCTCTTTTTAAAGAGAGATTTGCCGCACTGAGGACAGTTTTCACCTGTGGGTTCATCCCATGTCATAAAGTTACAGTTGGGATAATTACTGCATCCGTAGAAAGCATAGCCTCTCTTTGTCTTTTTCTGAATGACGTTTCCGCCGCAGACAGGGCACTTTGCGCCTGTTTCAAAGACAAGGGGCTTTGTATTTTTACACTCGGGATATCCCGGGCAGGCAAGGAATTTACCGTATCTGCCCACCTTTACGACCATGTTTCTGCCGCAAAGCTCACAGGGAATATCGGTCTGATCCTCTTCGAGCTGTATCTTTACGCCCTCCATATCGGCTTTTGCCTTTTTGAGGGTCTTTTCAAAATCATCATAGAACTTGTGGAGAATGGCAATGTAATCCTCTTTGCCCTCGCCCACTTCGTCAAGAGAGCTTTCCATTTCGGCGGTGAATTTTACATTGACAATCTTTGGGAATCTGTCTTCAAGCAGCTTTGTCATGGCTTCGCCAAGCTCTGTGGGATGAAGCTGCTTGCCCTCACGCTTTACATACTCACGGCTTACAATAGTTGTAATTATGGAAGCGTAGGTACTTGGTCTGCCTATTCCGTTTTCTTCAAGGGCTTTGATAAGAGAAGCTTCCGTGTATCTTGCCGGCCCAATGGTGCAAGCCCTTCACTGCCACAATCAAAAGCCAAGTACGCCTTGCCATTGGCTACCTCCATAGATTGATAGACAGGTGTATCCGGAACAAAACCTTTCAACCCATAACTTCCGGAAAGGGCCAGCAACGCCAACCGTTCGCCGACTTTACGTTTACGGGCCGGATGAATGCAATTACGATCACCGATATCCATTGTTACAACCATATTACTGTTTGGAATCTCTTTCAAGTTCAGCAATTGTGCCTCACGCAATAAAGCACTTCCTACCAGTTCCGCTCCCTCATACGCAAAAGGAGCTATCTGAACATAATAAAACGGCAATTCGCCTTGCCCCCACGCTTCACGCAACATCTTGACAAAAGCCGGCTGTAACCTGCGATATAAATCCGGGTCCTTACGATTGGACTCGCCCTGATACCAAAGAAAGCCTTTGATGGTATATTGCTCGACAGGAGCAATCATTGCATTGTATAGCATACAAGGCTTGTACTTCGGTCGTTCAATGGACGTTGTGTCGTCAAGAAAACGAAGGTCGAACGCCTTAAACGGAGCTAACACTTCACGGCTCATCCAAGCCTGAATGGCGGTTCCTCCCCACGAAGAGACAATAATGCCAACCGGCACATCAAGTACTTTTTGGAGATAGTCAGCAAAAAAATAAGCAGTTGCACTCGCTTCAGATACCACCTCCGGAGTATTCTTCAACCATTGCGCCCGGCAATCTTTTTGTGGTTTCCGCGCTCCCGCCTGTCCAATTGTACAAATCCGTATCGGTCGTGAAGGTTTGGCGCGGACAATCATATCCACAGCATCAGCAATAGGCTGATTGGCTTTTCCCATCAAAGGCATTTCCATATTCGACTGGCCGGCACATAACCACACTTCGCCAATCAGGACATCACGAAGCATCAATTCTTCACCGTCACTTAGGCTGATCGAGTAAGGTCCTCCCGCAACGGGTGTTCTCAAGCTTGTACGCCACATTCCCGCATCATCCGCCCGAACCGTATAAAGCTTCTGATCCCAGGAAGGACGGAT
>OGWT01000236.1_pt1 | contig 44054 bp, 33 predicted proteins | sample 1576101 | NCBI WGS metagenome assembly OGWT01 (sample SAMEA3541481, study PRJEB24748) | human gut metagenome | biome: human gut; feature: human-associated habitat; material: faeces | place: China | collected 2012 | reverse complement strand
AATATATGGTCAGGGACTCTGGCTGGTACCTATTATAACTTTTTTATGGTTTGTAGTTCTTTTTATCAAAACAGCATGGCAAAAACTCTGGAAGAAAAACTTTGCTTATACCACTGTGCTCCTACTGCTTTTAACTATGCAGGTGGGATTTTGGATAAACGCATATTCAGAGGATCGTGTGCTGATCGTTTCGGAAATATATGATATACCTGACAGTTCTCATATCGTGATAAAAGTAAATGATACCTATGCAACTTTATCAACCCCGCCTTTGGTAACTAATTTACTGGAAACAGACGGCACAAGATATTCTATTTCTTACAACTGCCGTAAAAACAATATAGAAGAAGGCGAACTTATAGATGTATATCTCTTTAATGTGCAGAAAAAAGATGTACAAAAAAACGAATAGATCCTAGAAATACAGAGCAGCTCCTATGGGCTGCTCTTTTTATTTGCAATTCTCTTTTCTCACTAAAATGTCAAACTCAAATATAATGCTAACAGGAACCTTACGCAAAGAGAAAGGAGAATCCCTATGGATATTTTCACTTTAGATAAACTTACTCCGGGAAATTCCGCTCATGTAAAAAACATAAACGCCGGCGGCAAGCTGAAACGTCGGCTTTATGATTTAGGCTTTATAAACGGAACCTTGGTAAAGGCTTTGAGAAAAAGCCCCGGAGGAGATCCCCATGCATATTTTGTAAGAGGCACTGTAATTGCATTAAGGCAAGAAGACGCCGCAAAAATAGAGCTTTTCTCCGGAGGCGAAGAAAATGGGTCTGACTAACGCATCGGTGGGCAAAAGCTGCATACCTAAAGAGCTTTCAATTCGCCTTACGGGATGTGAAAAAATAATAGCTCTCGGCGGAAATCCAAATGTGGGAAAAAGTACTTTATTTAACAACCTCACAGGTATGCGTCAACACACCGGAAACTGGCCGGGAAAAACCGTAGCAACTGCTTTCGGTTCACACCACTTTAACGGCAAGGATTATATTTTTGTCGATCTTCCGGGCTCTTACTCCCTTATCCCCGCTTCACCTGAAGAGGAAGCGGCGGCGGATTTCGTATGCTTCGGAAACGCCGATGCCACAGTTATGGTATGCGACGCAACCAGCCTTGAAAGGAGCCTTAATCCGGCAATACAGGCGGCGGAAATTACAGGGAATGTAATCATCTGCATAAACTTAACTGACGAAGCCGCCAAAAAAGGGATCGAGATCAACTACACAAAATTAGAGTATATTTTGGGAATTAAAGTTATCCCTGTCTGCGCAAGAACAGGCAAAGGCATTGACGAGCTTATGAAAGCCATTGAAGAAATGACTGAAAGTGAAAGGGTTTATCCGCCCTTAAAACTCAAATATCCTCACGACCTCGAAAAAGAAATTGACCGCTGTTCTGCTCTGATTAAAAATACCAAACTTAGTCCCCGCTGGCTTTCTTTAAAGCTTATTGGAAACTCCTCGGCGGGAGAAAAAATCAAAGAACAGATTCTCACAGAAAAAGATTTACTTTTAATTGAGGAGACTGAAAAATCATCATCTGCACTGCTTAAGAAAGGCTTTGACAGCGAAAGAATATGCGAAATAAACGCCGAAGCATCCATTAGATTTTCTGAAAAGGTTGCAAATAGCTGCATCAAATACAAAAACAAGCAGTATGATAAATTCGACAGAAGAGCTGACAAAATACTTACAGGAAAGCTCACGGGAATACCGGTTATGGTACTGCTTTTGCTTTTCGTCTTCTGGCTTACCATTTATGCCGCCAACTATCCATCTTCGCTTCTTTCGGATTTTCTGTTTTCAATAGGCGAAAAACTCACAAAGGCAATGACCCTTGCCGGCGCTCCACAGTGGCTAATAGGAATAATCTGCGACGGCGCTTACAGGGTGCTGGCATGGGTAGTATCGGTTATGCTGCCGCCAATGGCAATTTTCTTTCCTTTATTTACACTTTTGGAGGACTCAGGATATCTGCCAAGAATTGCATTTAATCTCGATAAACCCTTTAAAAAAGCCGGAACCTGCGGAAAACAGGCTCTCACAATGTGTATGGGATTTGGCTGCAACGCCGCAGGAGTTACAGGCTGCCGCATTATCTCATCTCCGAGAGAACGTATAATCGCCACTGTCACCAATGCTTTTGTCCCCTGCAACGGACGCTTTCCCGCTCTCATTGCAATTATAACCATGTTCTTTGCGGGAGCTTCTGCTTTCTGCGGAGCAGCAATGCTCACAGGAGTTATCCTCTTTGGAGTGTTTATGACCTTTTTGGTTTCTTATATTCTTTCAAAAACCCTCTTTAAAGGAGTACCGTCATTTTTCAGCCTCGAAATGCCGCCGTACAGAAAGCCGCAGATAGGAAAAGTCATTGTCCGTTCCATATTTGACCGCACCCTCTTTGTCCTTGCAAGAGCTGCTGCAGTAGCTGCTCCTGCCGGAGTAATAATCTGGCTTGCGGCAAACATTCAGATTGACGGCATCAGCCTTTTAAACCACTGTGCCGCTTTTCTCGACCCATTTGCTTCTCTCTTCGGACTTGACGGAGTTATATTGATAGCTTTTATCTTAGGCTTTCCCGCCAATGAAATAGTAGTACCCATAATCCTGATGGCATACACCTGCTCGGGAACAATAACGGAAATGGGAGATTTAACTTCACTTTACTCACTCCTTACAGCAAACGGCTGGACCGAAATAACGGCAATTTCATTTCTGCTCTTTTCACTTATGCACTGGCCCTGCTCCACTACCCTGCTGACAGTGAAAAAAGAAACGGGCAGCCTTAAATGGACACTGCTTTCCGCTCTTATTCCCACCGCCGCAGGATTTATAATCTGCTTTATATTTGCGAATATTGTAAGGATTTTTATTTAAATGTTAAAAGAATGAGCCCGGACTTTTCAGTCCGGGCTCATTCGCTTTATATTAAGCTTTCAAAAGAAATTACATGAGGCTTCTGTAAAGCTCTGCGATCTCCTCAACGCTTGTGTCACGGGGATTTCCGGGACGACATGCATCTGCATAAGCAGACTCACTCAGGAACTGTACATCCTCATCCTTAACGATTTCTTTAAGGTCTGCGGGGATACCGACATCCATTGAAAGCTGTTTAACAGCATCACATGCAGCCTTTCTTGCTTCATCGAGAGTCATTTCATCTACACCCTCAACACCCATTGCCTTTGCAATATCTCTGTACTTTTCACCTGTGCAGGGAGCGTTGTACTCCATGATTGTGGGAAGAAGAATTGCATTTGCAACACCGTGAGGAGTATCATAAACAGCGCCGAGGCTGTGTGCCATTGAGTGAACGATACCAAGACCAACGTTTGAGAAGCCCTGACCTGCAATGTACTGAGCGAGAGCCATTCCTTCACGTCCCTCGGGAGTATTGTCAACAGCGGCACGAAGATACTTTGAAATAATCTCGATAGCCTTGAGATGGAACATATCTGTCATTTCCCAAGCGCCCTTTGTAATGTAGCCCTCAATAGCATGAGTGAGAGCATCCATACCTGTTGCGGCTGTAAGTCCTTTGGGCATAGTTGACATCATATCGGGGTCAACAACTGCTACTTCGGGAATATCGTGAGTATCAACGCAGACAAACTTACGTTTCTTTTCTACGTCTGTGATAACATAGTTTATTGTAACCTCAGCAGCTGTACCTGCTGTGGTGGGTACTGCGATTGTGAAAACAGCATGATTCTTTGTAGGAGCTACGCCCTCAAGGCTGCGAACATCAGCGAACTCAGGGTTCTCGATTATAATACCGATTGCCTTAGCTGTATCCATTGAGGAACCGCCGCCGATTGCAACGATGCAGTCAGCGCCGCTATTTTTAAATGCTGCAACGCCTGTCTGTACATTTTCGATTGTGGGATTTGCCTTTATGTCGCTGTAAATTTCATATGCGAAATTAGCTGCATCAAGAAGATCTGTAACCTTTTTTGTAACTCCGAATTTCAGAAGATCGGGGTCGGAGCAGACGAAAGCCTTTTTCATTCCCCTTGAAGTAAGCTCGGGAACAATGTTTTCAATTGCACCTTTGCCGTGATAAGAAATTGTGTTGAGAACAATGCGATTTGCCATAGTATATTCTCTCCTTTAAAATAATATTTTCTTTAAAAGCGCTTCTTTATTTGTATAAAGAATATAAAAAATCTTTGCGCTATGAGTTTATTATATAACTTATCGTGAAGTTTGTCTATAAATTAACAAGTTAATTACTAACAAATATTTGAGCATATTTTTATGAGAAAAATATCAAAAATTAATTTTTCAATAATATAAAAACAAAAAATATACTGATAATTTATTAAAAGAAAAAAGCCGCAGAGAAACGTTTAAAAACGCTCTCTGAGACTTTTTATTATTTTTAGTGAACTGATTATTTAAAGAGATTTTTGAACCAGGCAACAATGCCTGTGTTTTCATCTGTTTTTTCGGAGGAAGTTGTCTTTGTCTCTTCCTTCGGTGCTGATACTGCATCAGTCTTATAAGTAAATACAACGGTAGAGGTCATATCGTCAGTGCGCTTTGTAAAAATATCGTATTCGCTTCCGAAAACAAGCCATTCTTTCATTCTTCCTGCAAGGGACTCCGACTGCTCTTTTGAAATAGAACCGTTACCGACATATTTATCCGCTGTATCGAGAATTGCTTCGATCTGCTCGACACTGTCACCGCTTGCAAGTTTTCCGAAAGTCTGAAGAAGCTCTTTGTTGTTATTCATAACCGCTAAAATCTCATTGAGCTTTTTAAGGGTCTGAGGCAGATTCTCAACGGATTTTTTAATTTCAGGATCATTCATCTGCTTTGACAGACTTTCAAATATTGGCATTACGTCCTCTAAATCCTGTGCCAGAGCGGTAACGCTCGAAATACTCTCAGAAAGTGCCGGAAGCATAGCAAGGAGCTTTTGAAGCGCCGGATCACTTAAAGTATTTGCAAGGGACTCAAGATCCGTATTATTTAAATCGGTGATGAGTTTATCTATCTTTTTGATATTTTCATCGGTCATATATCCGCCTAAAACTTTGAGAAGCTTTTCGTTGTCATTATAGAGAGCTGATGCTTCGCTTACGGCACTCATGATATTTTCTATTTTATTTGAATCGCCGTAAAGCAAATCTATAATTTTATTTACATCAAGGCCGTTCATGGCAGTTTCGATTTTTTCAATATCAGTAAGTACGTCTTTTACTCCGTCTATGGTATCGGTAAGTCCACCGTTGCCTAAAGTGCCTACTGACGAAAAGGGCATAACTGCAAACATAAGATTGCCGAGCTCAAATTTTTCGGTATATGCGCTTATTGTGTATGTATCCGAATACATTGACTTATCAATAAGACTTACATCGAGGTCGGAAAGTCCGAGACTTTTATCCATTCCCGGAACTCCGGCAAAAAAGACAATCTGCTTTGCTCCGTCGCTTATAGCGCTGCCGTGGTCAATTGCAATGTTTGTAAAAGTATCCTCAGGCATGATTGTTCCGCCTGCTATAAGCATGGGACAGGTTATTTCATATTCCTTACCCTCAACGTTTATTTTCTTTTTAAGGGTATTTTCTGCTGTTATCTGAATTTTTACATTTCCCTTTTTGCCTGCAATTTCCTCAGCGGACATCTCTTTATCCTCAAGGAAATACTTTATTGTAAACTTTACAGGGGGCTGCTGCTCAGTAACTCCGCTGTAATAAAGGTCCGTGGTATCCATATCCCAGTAAAGGTTTCCGTTTTCCTGTATGGGTGTTGTAAGAGATTTTACATTCTTTATGTCAGTAAGATTGCTTACATCTGTAACCCTTACCTGAGGAGCGTCTGTATGAAGCCAGTCGGTAACATTAACCTTATAAACTGTTCCATCCGCCTTTGCATTTATATAAACAGTTTCATCCTTTTTAACATTTTTTGCCTGCTCTGTATAGGCTTGCTGAACGTACTTTTCACTGCCCAACTCCTCATTGAGTATGGCATTATCAGTTTTGGTTTCTTTCTTCTGACATCCTGCCGCAGCGGGAATTACAAGAATAACAGCAAGCAGACCGCACAAAGCTTTGATTAATTTATTATTACGCATCGTTTCGTACCTCACTTTTCATAGTTTCACCCTTGCTTTTCTTTTGAGAATTATTTGACCTCCAGCCGAAGGTTGTTTTGTTAATAAGGCCTTCGCACAGATAAAGCATGGGAGTAAGGAAAAATACAATTACCAGCATACTGATTACAGAACCTCTTGCCAGAAGCACGCATATGCCTTTTATAAGGGAAATATCGCATATGAGATATACGCCAAAAGTTGCAACAAAGAATACCGACGCACTTTGAAGGATAGACCTCTCTGCTGCGTTTGCGGCATTGAGGATTGCATCCTTTTTCGTTCTTCCCAAATGAAGCTCTTCACGGAACCTTGTTGTAATGAGAATGGCGTAGTCCACCGTTGCGCCAAGCTGAACACAGTTTATAACTGTCGGCGAAACAAATGAGACTTCCGTACCCATTAGAGTGGAACAGGCAAGGTTAATCCAGATTGCAAACTCGATTGAAAGCACAAGCAGCACCGGAAGCGAGAAGGATTTAAAGCAAAGGGCAATGAGAATAAATATCGCTACAATAGAAAGTATGCTCGTTACAAGGAAATCCCTGTCAGTAGTAGTTATAAGATCCTTTGTCAAGGCTCCCTCACCTGTAATAAGGGCATTGGGGTCGTGGGCCTTTACAATTGCGGTCATCTGTTCAATCTGACTGTCCAGCTCATCGGTTGCGGCACTGTATTCGGAGTTGACCATTATCATCTGCTTGCCGTCCTGTTTGCAGATTTTAAGAATGTCATCGGGAATAATATCATCGGGAACAGCAGGACCCATAATGGAGTTATAAGCCATTACGGAGGCGATGCCGTCAAGATTTTCGATTTGTCCCTCCATCTCCATAAGTTCACCGGCGGGGATGGTATCATCAACAATCAAAAATTGAGTGGATGCCATGTCAAAATCGTTTTTAAGCTTATTGAGACCCTGAATTGAAACCAGATCCTGGGGAAGCGCTTTATCCATGTTGTAGTAGACATCTACGTTTTTCTGAACAAAGTATGCAGGGATAAGCATAATAACAAAAATCAGTGCAAAGACCTTTTTGTGTTTATATACAAACTCATTGGTTCTGTTAAAATGGGGAACAAAATTGCGGTGTCTGTATTTATTGATATATTTTTCAAAGATCAGAATCATGGCGGGAAGTACCAGCACAACCATGAGTATACCGAACACAACGCCCTTTGCCATGACAAAGCCTATATCAAAGCCCAGACGAAGCTGCATGAAGCACAGGGCTACAAAACCGAAAATAGTTGTAAGTGAGCTTCCTGCAAGGGCTGTGAATGACTTTACAACTGCGCTTGCCATGGCGTCACGGCGATCGTCATAAATCCGTTTTTCCTCTATGTAGCGATCCATTAGGAATATGGAATAGTCCATAGTAACGCCAAGCTGAAGAATTGCCGCTATTGCCTGAGTGATAAAGGAAATTTCTCCCATAAATATATTTGTGCCCATGTTGTAGAGTATCGCCATGCCAAGAGCAACAAGTATTACAAAGGGAAGAATCCATGACTCCATCATAACGGACATGACAATCAGCGCAAGGGCTATTGCAAAGGCTATGTATATGGGAGCCTGACTGTCAGTAAGCTCCTTGATATCCTCGGTAATAGCCGACATACCGCTTATGAAAGTTTTTTCGTTGGTTATCTTTTTGATTTCTTTAATCGCCTGCATAGTTTCGTTTGATGAGCCCGAATGGCTAAACTGCACAAGCATCATGGTTTTGCTTTCATCGGCAGAATAAAAAATCTGCTTTATTTCGTCAGGGAGAATATCCGACGGAACCTGTGTTCCCGCAAGGTCATCTACCCATATTGCGGAGCTTACTCCGTCAATTTTCAAAATTTCCTCTTTCAGTACTGAGGTGTATTTTGCAGGCATATCCTCGACAATGACTATCGCCATACCTGCGCTGTTAAAAGTTTTATCAAGCACCTGCTCACCCTGTACGGATCCCAGATCTTCGGGCAGATAGGACAGTATATCATAATTTACACGGGTGCAGATGAATCCCAGCAGTGACGGAATCAAAAGCAGCAGCGCAATTATAAATACTGTTTTTGCATGATAAGTTTCCCACTTTGCTATTTTCTTTATCATATTTTCTGTTATCGGTAGCCCTGTACCGTTCCTTTCTTAAGACTGGGGCACATCGCCGTTATTTATACGGTACTGCTCTACGCCGTATATGCTCATAGTAACAATATCGTAAAGATGAGGCTTTACCTCTTCAAGGCTGTAAGGCTTTCCTCTTAGTATTGCATTACAGCAGGATGAAACAATAAGATTAATGTACAAATACATTTTCACCGAAATCTGTTTTTCAGGATACCCTCGGTGCTCAAAGTAATGAAGTATTTTGTCGTACAATTCCTTTATGGGTCCCTCTCGGTTTTCGATAACTGCATTTACACAGACATGAACATTTTTATCAATCAGCAGCGTGAGGGTTTTGTTTTTCTCAAGAAAATCCACAAGTAAATCTGTATATCCCCTTATACATCTGCCTAAATCATCGTCATTTTTAATTTCCGGTATCTCAGTTTCCAAGCTCATATAATCAGCTGCTTTTTTAAATATCAGCTTTGAAATCAGATCCACCTTATCTTTAAAGTACAGATAAAACGTGCCTTTCGCCACACCTGCTTTTTTTACTATATCGTCAATGGACACTCCGCCGATACCATCTTTTTCAAACAGCTCATATGCCGCTGAAATGAGATTTGAATACTTCTCGTTTTTCTTCTGTGTGATCTTATCCATACTGCACCTCTCTTTTATCAATAATCAAATGACTGTCAGTCATTTTCTAAACCTGCATTATTTTATCACAAAATGACCGTTAGTCAATCTCTGATTTTAACCTTTTACAAATTTTTAAAATTCTATTCATTTTTTGAATAATAGAGCCTTTAAAGTGGCGTAAAACCAAACAAAAATTATATTTTCTGATTTATTTTTTTGTAAAAGAAAAAACTGCAATAAATTAATATTGCAGTCGTTTTGTAAAATAAATATTCAGTTTTAATCTGTTTATTCTTCAAGCAAATATCTGAGAAGATGCTCTCTGTTTTTAATAAACATTTCTGTGACTTTATAGCTTTCGGTCTGGGTGTATTCACAGGGTACAATTTTATCGCCGTCAAAGGAAAGAATCTGCGCTCCGGGAATTCCCAAAAGTATAGGCGAGTGACTGGCAATTATAAACTGAGCCCCCTGCTGTGCAAGAGAGTGTATCTCACAGAGTACCGAAAGCTGCTTCTGAGGTGAAAGAGCAGCCTCCGGCTCATCGAGAATATAAAATCCATTGGGAGAAAAAGCGCTCATGAGAGAAAAAAAGCTTTCACCGTGGGACTGGGAGTGAAAGGATTTTCCGCCGTAATCCCAATAATACACTTTTTCAGGCTTATCACGGTACTCCTCACTTTTGGTGGCAACATTGTAAAAGCTCTCGGCTCTGAGAAAATAACTGAAAGAAGGTCTTTTTATTCCTTTTGACATTCTGATAGCTTTATAAAGTTCGGAATGGGAATCATAGGTAGAAAAATTATAGTTAAGTGTTCCGCCCTCTGCGCTGAATCCGTATGAAACAGCAATGGCCTCAAGGAGCGTTGATTTTCCCGTACCGTTTTCACCTGCAAAAAAGGTTATATTGCTTTTGAAATCAAGATGTTTTGTACTTTTGAGAATGGGAATATCCCTGAGATAGCTGTCCCGATCAATAAGACTCATATCTATATCAATCCGTCTTAAAAACAGTTCGTCCATACTCTATTATCACCTTAAAATTTATCCCTTTAAAACTATCCGCACTCTGTCCCTGATTTCCATTGTATCGGGAGAAACAAAACAGTCAGCGGCTACAATCTTAACACCTGCTTTTTCAGCCTCAATAAGAGCATCGGCAAACTCTTTATGGGTTTTGATATTGGGAGTAAAGTATTTTACGTCTTTCATCTGTATTACAAATATCAGATAAGCCGAAAATCCCTTTTCCTTTAGCTTATAAAGTTCTTTAACATGCTTTACTCCTCTTTCGGTAGGAGCATCGGGAAACATTACAACGCCGTTTTCTTCGAGGGTCACGCCTTTTACCTCAGCATATGCCTTTTCGTTTTCCGTTTCAAAATAGAAGTCGAATCTTGAATCTCCCCATTTCTGCTCCCGCTTTAAAAGCTTTATGTCAGGCAAGAGTCCGCCACTTTGGAGCCACTCTTCCACCGCTTTATTGGGAGCCTGTGAATCCATATTTATAAGCTTTCCGCTTTTATTTACGGTAATAAGGGAATATCCCGTCTTTCTCTTTTCGCTTTTGCTGTGCTCGAGCCATACTTCGCATCCAGGCACAAGCAGTTCACGGCATCTGCCCGTATTTTTAACATGACATTTATGTATTTCTCCGTCTATGAGCACATTTGCTATAAAGCGGTTGGGTCTTGAAATAAACTCGCCTTTTACTATATTTTCGTAATGCATAAAATCTCCTGAAAGCTAAATTTTTTAAACTTAATTTACTCATAATTTTACAGTGAATATCCCACTATTTCAATACCCTGGCATTTAAGGCTCAACAAAAAGCAAAAGCCCGGAGAAATCCGGGCTTTAATTTTAGTCTATTCCCATGGCACGACCAATCCATGTGATAAAGTTAATGGGTATCATCTTTATTCTGAACTGTGTCCATTTGCCGTAGAGCTTTGAGTGGTTGTTTTCGATATTTCCGACAGTTGTATATGTAAGGCTTTCTTTAATCTCCTGAGCCGTTGCGCCCTCCTTAGCCTTTACCGTAAGCTTTACATCCTCACCGGGAATGATGTCCATAAAGTTATCGCTGAAATTGCCCTCGGTAAGATCGCTTTCAACAAGGACATTTCTTGCAAATTTATCGGATGAAAGAGTAACCTCGGCTGTACCGTCGCTGATAACTGCATCAGCGGTGATATTACATTTTGGAAGCGCAATGTCCTTTTCCGCACCGAAAAGCTGTATCCTTTCGGAAACAATCTTGGAATCCTTTACAAGCCTTACAGCTAAAACAAGCTCTGACCTGTTGCGTTTTCCTGTGAGATCCGCTGTTTTCAGCGTTTCAATAAATGTAGCTTTAACAGGCTCTGCCTTAACGGGAGTTGTAAACTCACTGATCTTTTCTCCATTAAAGGACATAAGTGTATAACGCAATTCGCCCTCAAATGCTTTAAGGGTATCGTTTATAACAAAGATCTTAAATTCATCCTTGCTGTCCTCAACAGAAACCGTTACAGGGGCATTGAACTTTTTAGAGGCGAACTGTACAGCTTTATTCATTCCCAGATAATCTATACCTGCCCATGAGCATACAGGCCAGCAGTCATTGAGCTGCCAGTAAATTGAGCCGTTGCAGCGTCCTCTGTTTCTGCGCCAGTGCTCCGTAGCATCACGGACACCCTCCTGCTGTATAAGCTGTGAAAGGTAAAGAGTATCGGAAAATCCTCTGGGAATAAGATAACGTGAAGCGATGTAATAATACATCTTCTGATTTCCGCTGGGGCTCTTCTGGTGAGCGTTGAATACTCTGCCTGTCAGTGAATAATCTTCGGGCTTTGCGAAATAGCGTATTGTCTTCATGGAAGGCATGGATTCGAGACCGAACTCACTGCAAAAACGTGTCATACGCTTGCGGTAGAAAGTAAGGGGCATAAGTCCGTGCCATACCTGCCAAAGGTGAGTATCTCCAACATTGTCGCTGCCCATGCCTTTCATATATTCACTGCCTATGGGTGAAGTGTTTATGAAAGGAGTTTTATCATCGAGGCTCTTTACCCATGGGGGAAGAATCTCGTAGAAGAACTTTTCTGTCCACTTGGTAAGCTTTGTATAGGCTTTCCATGCAAGAGCCATTGCCTCAATTTCGTTATTTCCGCACCAGATTGCAAGGCTTGCATGATGACGGAGTCTTTTAACGGTAAATTCAATTTCCCTCTTTACATTTGCAAGGAATTTTTCGTTATAGAAAGGATAGGGAGCGCATGCAAACATAAAGTCCTGCCATACAAGTACGCCTAGGCGGTCGCACATATAATAAAACTCGTCGCTTTCATAATATCCGCCGCCCCAGACTCTTATCATATTGAGGTTTGCATTTACGCAGTTTTCAATGAGCTTTAATTTATCGTCATCAGTGACCCTTGTAATAAGTGAATCCATGGGAATATAGTTTCCGCCCTTGGCGAAAATCTTTACTCCGTTAAGAACAAAGCAGAAATTGCTGCCCCATTCATCCTCGGAACGGTCAAGGGTAAGGGTGCGAAGACCGATTTTCTTAGAGGCAAAATCACATTCCTCACCGTCTGAGAAAACTCTTGCCTCAACTGTATAAAGAGGCTGCTCCTTCTCTTCGGAAAGGTCATTTGTCCACCAGAGTCTCGGATTTTCAACGGTGCAGTACATTTTAAATGCGCCGTTTTCTCCACGCTTTGAATCTATCACATTTCCGTCAGGATCCTTGACGGTTATTTCTATTTCGGTTTTGCCGCTGTAATGCTCCGATGTAACGGTGGTATAAATATCCACCTTGCCGTCCTGATGATTCTGCTCAATTTCAAAAGCTTTTACTTTAGCTCCGTTATATGCCTTTACGCAGATATCACCTGTAATTCCGCTTATTGGAATAACAGGACCCCAGTCCCAGCCAAAATGGCACTGAGCTTTTCTCATATGGGTAAGACCTGTAAGTCCCTGATTGTTTTTAGGAGTTTTGTCTGCCGCAATCGCATTCTTTATGTATCTGATAGGCGCATCAAACTCAAAGCGGAGAGTATTTTCTCCCTCTTTTGCAAGGTCTGTTATATCAAAAGAATAAGAAATATGAACGTTCTCCGTTTTAGCTACAAGGCTGTCATTAAAATACACACTGCAAAGGGTATCAAGCTGCTTGCAGTATAAAAAGAGCTTGTCGCTGTCGATATCTTCCTTTGTAAGGGTAACAGTTCCGAAATAATCCCAGTCTGTTTCTCCCACCCACAAGGTTTTTGCTTCGTTTTCTCCTACAAAGGGATCTTCTATTTTGCCAAGACGCAGAAGGTCGCTGTAATTGCATCCTGGAACCTGCGCCGGAAATTTCTCTTTGCCACGCTGACAAAACTGCCAGTTTGGATTCATCTCTATTCTCTTCATAAGCCGCCTCTTTTCATTAATTTCTAAAAGGAAATATGTTTACTGGGTAAAGTATAATACACCCGCACATATTAAGTCAATTAACAATTTGCTGAATTATGGTGTTTCTTTCCGTATTATTTGCCGAACCATGCATCATAAAGTTTTTTGAGCGCTTCCTCAAACATTTCCGAAGGCATAGGCGAGCAGGAAAGTACTGCGCTTTTTACATTTCTTTCTCCGCTTTCGATAACTGCACGCAGCGCCACGCCCTTTTTTGCTGCCATTGTTTTAAGCTCTTCGCAATTTTTCTCGCTTTTAACGTCCAGCCTTATAAGAAAACCGCCTTCGCTCACTTCACACTTTGCTTTTTCACCGAAAATTCTTTCTGCATCGCCGCACAGCTTTCGGCTTTTATTCATATATAGCTTTCTGACCTTTCTGATTTGACTGCTCAGATGTCCGTCACGGATAAAGCGTCCCAAAGCTATCTGCTCCGCCTTTGAGGCTGTCTGGGAATAGCTGTTTTTGATTTTCTCGTATTTCGGCATAATGGAAGAAGGTAATATCATAAAGCTTACTCGCAGTGACGGAATAAGAAGCTTTGAAAAGGTTCCGAGATATACAACATTTCGGCCTGCATCAAGTCCCTGTAAGGACGGCACAGGACGGCCGTAATATCTGAACTCGCTGTCATAATCATCTTCCACAATCAGGGCATCATTCTCCCCTGCATATTCAATAAGCTTTAATCTGTCATGTACCGGGAGCACCTCGCCTCTTTCATTAAAACCTGACGGTGAAACATACACCACCGATATATTGTCCCTCGAAAATTCCGAAACATCAGCTCTGCCGGGATATGTGAAAACATTATATCCCATATCACGGAAAACCGTTTCTCCCTTTTCAAAATAGAATCCCGAAAAAGCCGCATTGCTTCCCCTTTCCCCCATTGCGGCGCAGAGAATATATAAAAGACTCTGTACACCTGAACCGATTACCACCTGTTCGGGAGTACATACTGTATCACGGCTTTTAGCGGCATATTCACAAATTGCTTCACGCAAATCGTACTCTCCCTGGGGTTCACCGTAGGAAAGAAGTCTTTCATCGTCACGCAATGCGCTTTTCATATATCTGCGCCACAGAGCAAAATCAAAGCTCTCTCTGTCAACGCTGGAAGATGCAAAATCATACTTAATTTCATATGACCTGCCATTATTTGAATTTGAAAAATCGGCAAAAGCCGTTTTTCTGTCTGCTGCGGCTATGCTTTGTGTAAAGCTGCTTAAATCCGATATATAAAATCCGCTGTTGGCTTTCGGAGTTACATATCCTTCCGCCGCCAGCTGAAAATATGCTGTTTCAACGGTAGTTTTGCTCATTTCAAGCTCCGCCGCACATTTTCTTATGGACGGAAGTCTCGTTCCGCTTTTGATTTCTCCGTTTATGATTCTTCGTTTATAGTACTCATAAAGCTGAATATAAAGAGGCTGATTTTCCGATTTTTCAAACATCATATAAAACTGACCTTTCGTGATTTTAAAAAATCAACATAACTTATAAGGACAATTATATCATTATTTTAAAAAAATAAAACAAAAATCATTCCTGTAATTGCCTTTATGCTCATTTTTTGCTTTTATCTTTTTTGAATATCATCTTCATGTTCACAAATAATAAAAGCGAAGGAGGCGTTTAAAAAATGAAAAACAATAACAAAAAACGCAATAATCAGCCCCAGAACAATAAAAACGTACCCGATATGCAGAACGTAAAGAGCATGCCCGAAAAGCAGAACACCAACGATCCTCAGAACAGAAGCGTTAAAAATAAAAGCCATAACAATCCTCAGTATTGAAACGCTGCTGCCATATTTAATGTCGGAAACACAATGAATCCGGCAGATCCTTTCGGCAGCTATACAGGCGTTCCAATGAATCCATTTGAAATTCCCGAACAGGACGCAGACGACTTATAAAAACAAAAGCCGATACTTTTAAAGTATCGGCTTAAATTTATTAATAATGAAAATTAGGCTGAGAATTACTTTTTAAAGAATTTCTCGATGTCTGATGAAAACCAGTCTTCATCATCTGAACTCTTCTTGGAGCTGAAATCCTCGTAAGTCTTTTTCTCCTCAGCTGCATAGACGGGCTTTTCTTCGCTCTTGGAAGCAGAGGAAGAAACATCTGCATTTCTCTCAGCTGCATCGCCGAAGCTTGTAGCGATAACAGTGATAATCATCTCATCATCAAGAGCCTCGTCAAAGGAAACACCGAAGATAACATTTGAATCCTCATTGGTTGCGTCTGTGATAATTCCACAAGCTGTCTCAACCTCATCAAGACCGATGTCGGCAGAGGATTTAATGCTGATAATAATACCCTTTGCACCGTTGATTGTGGTTTCGAGAAGCGGACTGGAAATAGCAAGCTTTGCAGCCTGTTCAGCCTTATCTTTGCCGCTGGCTTTACCAACACCCATATGAGCGTGGCCTGCATTCTGCATAACGGCAGTGACATCGGCAAAGTCAAGGTTGATGTATCCGGGAACTTTAATAAGCTCTGAAACGCTCTGGACACCCTGAAGGAGTACGTTGTCAGCTGCTTCGAAAGCATTGGCAAAGGTTATTTTTTCCTCTGAAACATACTTAAGACGTTCATTGGGGATTATTATAAGGCTGTCTACCTGCTCGGCGAGATTTGCAATACCCTCTTCAGCCTGAGCCATACGGCGCTTGCCCTCAAAGGCGAAAGGCTTTGTAACAATACCGACAGTGAGTATACCCATTTCTCTTGCAATTGAAGCGATTACGGGAGCAGCGCCTGTTCCTGTGCCGCCGCCCATACCGGCAGTGATAAAGACCATATCAGTGCCCTTAAGAGCATCTGTAATAGCCTCCCTGCTCTCTTCAGCGGAACGCTGGCCAACCTCAGGCTTTGCACCTGCGCCCTGTCCCTTGGTGATTTTTTCACCTATCTGAATTTTATGAGTTGCCTGTGAATGAAGAAGAGCCTGCTTATCTGTATTAACCGAAATAAATTCAACGCCCTGAATCTGAGCTCTGATCATCCTATTTATAGCATTACCGCCGCCGCCACCGACGCCGATTACTTTTATCTGAACAACACTGTCAAAATCGTTATCAATCTGAAATGACATTTAACTTCCTCCCGCCGTTGATGAATTAACTATTTTTATCTAATTTAGACAATTATACAAATTTACCATATTATACTACCATGCCTACGATAAAAATACAATCATCTGTAATTAGAAATATTATATTTTTTAGTATTTTTTTTGGTTGTTTATCCAATAAATCATTTTAACCATCCGCATTTTCAGGCGAAAAATATGCTTTTCCGTCGTATGTTAAATCGAATGTTCCTTTTACGGAATTTCCGTTTTCTTTCTCCTTTTTAATTGCTTCGCTTGCAAGAAGAAGTTTTCTGTCTATTGTATCCGCCGATACCTTACCGAGCTTCAAAGTAACCTCACCGTTTTCACATATAATTTTTATGTTCGATGAGTCACTTAAATCATAGGAGGTTACATTAAGCCCTGCTTTTTCTGCGGAAGTTACCACAAGAGAAAAGCTGCTCATAACCTGTGTATCTTTAAGCTTAATCGGAAAACCTACATCTGCTTTTTCAACTCCTGAAAGAGCAATAACGGGAATTGAAGAGTCAACCTTATCTGTCTTTTCGAGAACCTTTTGATCTTTATCGAGGAGGATATAACCTGTATCCGTCTTCATTGCACAGGAGGGCTCAGCGCTTTCAACAACTATTGTCACTGTATCCGGTATGCTGCGCTTTACCGTAGCCTTTCCGATATATGGAAGAGACTGGGTAATGGACGAAGAAACCTCCTGAGCGGAAAAACCGAAAAGGCTTTCTCCCTGCTTTATGGCAGAGCTTTTTATAATCTCTTCGGCGGAATACTGAGTTTCACCCTCTACGGTTATCACGGAAACTTTAAAAAATACCGTAAAGCATAGAGTCACTGCAACCGCTGCAAGAAAAATGAAAAAAAACAGTCCTGTAAGTATGCGTTTAATGCGGTTCTTTCTCCGCTTTGCCATTGCATACTCACGACGTCTTTCATCCCTGGACTTAGGTTCCTGAGGTGATGTTCTCTTTGAGTTCACTTTCGCTTTCTTCATAATCCCTTATCCTTTTTATATCTGCTCCTAACAGACGAAGATTTTCCGTTATGTTTTCATATCCTCTGTCTATATGATGTATACCGTCAATTTTAGTTGTGCCCACGGCTCCCAGTCCCGCTATAACAAGAGCGGAGCCGCCTCTTAAATCGGGAGCCGTAACATTAGCTCCTGACAGAGCCTTTACTCCCTCTGTAACCGCTACTCTGCCCTCGACTTTAATATTTGCACCCAGACGGCAGAGCTCGCTTACATGTCTGTAGCGGTTTTCAAAAATGTTTTCCGTAAATACCGTTGTTCCGCTACAAAGGGAAGCCACTGCCATAACCGGAGCCTGGGCATCCGTTGGAAAACCCGGATATGGCATAGTGCGGACAGTTCCCATTTTTTTAAGAAGCGGAGGAGCGGAAACGGAAATACTGTGATTTCTTATTGCAATATCACATCCGCTTTCGCTGAGCACTGAAATCACTGCTCCTATATGAGCGGGAATAATATCTTTAAGTACAATATGTCCCTTTGTCACAGCGGCGGCGCACATATATGTGGCGGCGGCTATGCGGTCGGGTATCACTCTGTGCTCACATGCACTGAGTTTTTCTACTCCCTCAATATAAACTGCATTGCTGCCTGCACCGTGAATTTTCGCTCCGCAGCGATTGAGAAAATCCGCAAGATCGCTTATTTCCGGTTCACAGGCCGCATTGACTATGGACGTGTTTCCCTTTGCCGTAACTGCAGCAAGCATTATGTTTTCCGTAGCACCGACGCTTGGAAAAGATAAAACTATTTCTGTGCCTTTAAGTCCATCCGGACAGTCAAAATAAAGTCGTCCGTGTTCCTCTCTGATTTTTGCGCCGAATTTCTCCATTGCCGAAATATGCAGGTCAATGGGTCTCAGACCAATATCGCATCCGCCGGGAGCGGAAAGCTCCGCCTTTCCCGTCTTTGCAAGAATGGCTCCGAGAAAAACTACCGAGGAACGCATTTCGTGCATAAGCTCATCCGAAATCTCATAACCGTATGCATTTTCCGCATCAACATACACTGTATGTCCCTGAAGGCTTGTTTTGCAGCCGAGATAACGGAGAATTTTCACAGCGGCGCCCACATCGGTGAGCATGGGACAGTTATGTACGGCGCACTGTCCGTTTGCAAGATAACAGGCGGCAAGAACAGGCAAAACGCTGTTTTTCGCCCCCTGAACCGATATTTCGCCACACAGACGTTTTCCGCCTGTGACTTCTATTAAATCATTCAAGCTCTCACACACCCTTTCATACCGAAACTTTCTGCCGATTTTATACTATGCGGTATGTCTCGACTGTGTGAAAAACGGGGTTTATTTCTTTACAAGAGAGGTGATAACCTCGCAGATTCTCTCATTTGCATCGGCAATTGAAAGAGCCTTTGCTCTTTCTCCGATATCCTTTAAAGCCTTCCTGTTTGCAAGAAGCTCGTCTACCTTTTGTGAAAGACTGTCGGGAGTAAGATCTTTTTCTTCAATTATCACTGCCGCTCCCTTATTTACAAGAGCCATTGCGTTGTGATACTGATGGTTTTCCGCAACATTTGGAGACGGAATAAGTATTGCCGGTTTTCCGAGCGCTTCGAGCTCACTGAGGGAGCTTGCGCCTGCACGGCATATTACAAGATCAGCCGCTGCAAGGCAAACATCCATATCGTTTATATATTCCCTGATTTCTACATCGGGGTCTTTGTCGCAGTCAACGCCAAGGGCACGCAGAGCGTCGGGCATCCAAAGTCCGTACTGACCCATGGCATGAAGATATTTGCAGTCACGCTTTGAAATACGTTTTGCAATCATACCTGCAACAGCTTCATTGATAGCTTTTGCGCCGAGACTTCCTCCCATTGAGAGAACAAGAGGCTTATCATCGTCAAGATTCATTCTGAACCTTGCTTCATCACGGTTTGCACTGAGTATTTCTCCCCTTACGGGAAGACCTGTTACTATACAGGGATTTTTGCTTTCGAGATATTTTTCAGCTTCGGGAACAGTAAGCATAACCTTATCGGCACGCTTTGCAAGAATTTTATTGGTCTTTCCGGGGAAAGCGTTCTGCTCATGAATGGCTATTGGAATACCCATTTTAGATGCCATTCTAAGAACCGGTCCGCTTACATATCCGCCGAAACCTACAACTACATCGGGCTTGAATCTTTCAATAATCTTTTTCGCCTGTGAAGAAGATTTGAAAAGCTTTGCCACTGTGCCTAAATTGCGCTTTATGTTCTCAGGGGTAAGCTTGCGCTGAAAGCCGCTTATCTCAATGGTTTCAAAAGCATATCCCGCAGCAGGTACAAGACGTGCTTCCATTTTTTCCTTTGTGCCTACAAAGAGAATGTCGGCATCGGGAAACTGCTTTTTTATCTCACCGGCGGCTGCAAGAGCGGGATTTATATGTCCTCCCGTACCGCCTGTTGCAAACAAAATCTTCATATTGACTACCTGCCTTTATTTTAAACTTTTTTAACGCTGGACGATCGTGACACCGACAGAACCATTCCCAGCTCCGCCAAAAGTACCCAAAGGGCCGTACCTCCGTAACTGAAAAACGGAAGTGAAATACCGGTATTGGGCAGGAAATCGGTGACAACGCCAATATTGAGGGCTACCTGCATTCCTATATGGAAAACAACACCCAGAACAAGCAGTGAACCGAATCTGTCCTTTGCTTTAAGAGCAATTGCAACGCCTCGTGCAATTAAAAGAACAAAAAGGATAATTATTATACATGCTCCGAAAAGTCCAAGTTCCTCACATACAATTGAGAAAATAAAGTCATTCTGAGGTTCGGAAACGTACAGATGCTTCTGCTTTGACTGTCCGAGACCGACGCCGAAAAGTCCGCCCGATGAAATAGCATAAAGTGACTGGTTAGTCTGCCAGCGGCCGTCAGTAGGATCTGCCGATTTATCAAGCCACAAATTTATTCTTTCCGTAGCATGTTCCGGAAGAATAGTGGGTTTTAAAATGACAAGGGCAACAACTGCCACAACGGCAACTATTCCGATAACAAACCAATATCTTTTCGTGCCGCCAAGATACATCATAACAACACCTATCATGAGAATAAGCACTGTACCTGAAACGTGGTTTTCAAGATATATAAGTCCCGCAAGAATAAGGGTAACAAGAGCATAAGGCCAAAACGCAAATGGCTTTTCCGCAAGCTTTTTATGGTTCTGTTCCATCTTCACCGCACAGAACATAACAAGGGCTATTTTCGCAAGTTCCGACGGCTGAAAGGTTGGTGAGCCTGACATACCGGGAATATATAGCCAGCGTTTGAAATCCGGCGTATCGGGAAGAGCCGGGAGAAAGAGAACCACCACAAGCAAAACAATTGTAAGAGCAAGCAGCGGATAAGTAAGCACCTTAAACCAGCCATATTTTATCTTCGAGACAAAAATCATTATGACTATACCGGTTACGGCAAACATGAGCTGTCTTTTGAAATAGAAAAGACTGTCTCCGTCATGATAGTAAGCGTAAGGATAACTTGCGGAAAAAAGCATAACAAGACCCACCGCCAGCAAAATCAGAACAAGTATTAAGAAATACAGGTCAACAGCGCCGGTATTGAACAGTCCGAGACCGCTTTTCCCTTTTTTGACTGAGCCTTTAATTTTTTCCGCCATAGTCGCCTCTCCTTAAAAATTATCAACCAAACCAAACGCAGAGAATACCGATTACTGCACCTATAAGGTTAATGGTTGTGAAAACGGATACGATTTTCACTTCGCTCCAACCTGACATCTCAAAGTGATGATGTATGGGAGCCATTTTGAAAATACGCTTTCCGTGAGTTAATTTGAAATAAGTGATCTGAATAACATCTGAAAGAGCTTCGATAATGTAAATAATTCCCACAGGAATAAGAATTACAGGACAGTTAATGCCAAATGCAAGGGCTACTACAAGTCCGCCCAGGAACAAGGATCCTGTATCACCCATAAACACTTTTGCGGGATAGTGGTTCCAGACAAGGAAACCTGCACATCCTCCTGCAAGAGCAGCTGCAAGAATGCTAATTCCGGTAAACTTAAGAATAGCTGCCATTACGATAAAGGAAACTGCCACAGTAAGGGTTACGCTTGAGCAAAGTCCGTCAAGTCCGTCGGTAAAGTTAATAGCATTGATTGCGCCGTAAAGAACACAAATTGCAAAAATCCAGAAGAACCAGCCCATGTCTACTTTGCCAATAAAGGGGATATATGTTACCGCAGAACCTGAGTAGTAGAGAACTGTTGTGTAAGCCACTGCAACAAGAAGCTGCATAAATGTCTTCTGCTTAATTGTAAGACCGAGGTTTCTCTTTTTGACAACTTTGATATAGTCATCCATAAAGCCGATAAAGGCAAAGAGAAGAGCCATTGCAAGACCGCCCCAAAGGCGCATTTTATCATAGTCGGCAGTTGCCATACCGTCAGGGAAAATCTTTTTGCCTGTAAGATAATCGGTAACATATACGGCTACAAAAGAAACCATTACACCGATTATAAACATAATACCGCCCATAGTGGGAATACCCTGTTTTTTCTTGTGCCACTTGGGACCTATATCAAGAATAGTCTGCCCGAATTTAAGCTTTCTCAGCCATGGAATCATAAAAAATCCCAGTACAGTTGTCACTGTAAATGCTCCGAGAGCCGCAATAATTCCCAATAATGTTGTGCTCATTTTCTGTTCCACCCTTCATAAAGCGCATTTATTACTTCCTCAAGCTTCATTCCCCTGCTGCCCTTAAAGAGGATGCAGTCCCCGGGACGAACACAGGCGAGAAGTCTTTCGGTTAATTCCTGTTTGTCTTCAAAGCTCTTAACATTCTTTAAGCTTTCAGCACCCTCAGCTATAAACTTTGCCTGTTTGCCGAAAGTGAAAAGCATATCAATATTAAAATCAGCCGCCATTTTACCGACGTTTCTGTGAGCTTCTTCGGATATTGCGCCAAGCTCCAGCATATCCGCCAGAACAGCGATTTTTCTCTCTGCCTTAAATGCAGAAAGTGCTGAAAGAGCCGCTTTCATGGAATCGGGACTTGCATTGTAGCAGTCCTCAATAACTGTAATATCTCCAGCTTTTTTAACTCTCTGACGCATTCCTGACGGCTCGTATTTTTCGAGACTTACAGCGCCTTCACTAAGGCTTATTCCGTATTTTACTCCCGCTGCCAAAGCCGCAAGAGCGTTATAGACATTGTGTATTCCTATTGTTGGAAGATGTACCTTTTGTTTTTCTCCGCAAAAATCAGCAGTGAAATCAGTATACATTCCGTCAGAGGTAATATCCTCGGCTTTTATGTGGCATTTTTCGCTGTCTATACCGTACCAGATTACCTCATGGTCTCCAAAATCAGCATCTCCCAGATATTCGTCATCGGCATTTACAATGACGGGAGCATTCTTTTCCATTCCGTCGAGGATTTCCATTTTCGCTTTAAGTATATTTTCCCTTGAACCGAGGGTCTCCATATGGGATACTCCGATATTTGTAAGTATGCCCAAAGTAGGAGCGGCAACACGGGAAAGGTTTGAAATTTCTCCGAAATCTGCCATACCCATTTCAAAAACCGCTGCCTCATAGGTTTCATCGAGACTGAAAACAGTCATGGGCATACCTATCTGATTGTTAAGGTTTCCGAGACTCTTGAGGGTTTTGTATTTTGAAGAGATAACGCAGTGAACCATTTCCTTTGTGGTTGTTTTGCCTACGCTTCCTGTAAGAGCTATAACGGAGATTTGAAATCTGCGGCGGTACATTCCTGCAATAAGGGAAAGAGCCTTGCAGGTATCCTGAACCTTTAAAACACGGTCGTCATCCGCATCACGGCTGCTCACTGCCGCTGCTGCTCCCTTTGAAAGAGCCTCTTCCACAAAGGCGTTACCGTCGAAGTTCTCACCTTTGAGGGCTATGAAAAGACATCCCTCTTCTATTTTTCTTGTGTCGGTACATACCGAATAGATTTTCCTTTCACCGTCGCCTGAAAATTCAGCACTGCACGCTGCGGCAACATCTTTTAATTTTAGCGGTATCATTCAATTACCTCTCTGTTTAAATATTCCGAGACAATTTCTCTTTCGTCAAAATGTATTTTCTTATCGCCGAGAATCTGATATGTCTCATGGCCTTTTCCGGCGAGTAAGATTATATCATCTTTTTCCCCGATTGCCAAAGCCCGTTCTATGGCTTTACGGCGGTTTTCTACGGTTTCAACGGTTATTCCTGCGTTTTTACACCCTTTAAGTATATCTTTTATAATTTCCTGAGGATTTTCGCTTCTGGGATTATCCGAAGTAACAATAAGATAATCGGAAAGCTCTGAGGCGATTTCGCCCATTACTGGGCGCTTTGATTTATCTCTGTCTCCGCCGCAGCCGAACACTGTTATTATTCTCCCTTTGGCAAAAGCTCTCAGGGTTTTCAGTATATTCTCAAGGCCGTCGGGAGTATGGGCATAGTCGATAATAACGGTGAAATCCCTGTTTGTGGGAACCACCTCAGCTCTCCCCTTGACTCCTTTGCTGTCCGTAAGAGCTTCGGCGGCTTTTTCAATGGGGATACCCTCCTGAGAAGCACAAACTATTGCCGCTAAAGAATTATAGACTGAAAACACTCCCGGTATTCTAAGGTGCACCTTTATTCTCTTGTTTTTGTGAATTATTTCATACTCTGTACTGCCGGGTAACTGAACAATGTTTTTTGCAGTGTAGTCGGCAGTATCACTTAATAGAGAATAGGTAACACTTTGGCAGCTTTCCCCACTGGTCATATAAAGACCTTTTTCATCGTCTATATTTATTATGCCAGTTCGGCACATTGAAAACAGCTTTTTCTTTGCCGCCGAGTAATTTTCAAAGGTTTTATGATAATCTAAATGGTCTTCTGTAAGATTGGTAAAAACGGCGCAGTCAAAAGTGAGGCCGTCAACTCTTCCCTGAGAAAGAGCCTGGGAGGATACCTCCATAATACAGTATTCACAGCCTCTTTCTGTCATCTTTGAAAAAAGGCAGTTGAGCTCAAAAGAATCTGGAGTTGTTCTTTCGCTGTGAAAAACGGTATCTCCTGCCATATCCTGAACCGTACCTACAAGACCGCATTTATATCCGTTTTTTTCAAATATATCCTTTAAAAGAAAGGCGGTTGTAGTTTTTCCGTTGGTTCCCGTAATGCCTATAAGCTTCATCCTTTTTGCAGGATTTGAGAAAAATGCGCCGCAAAAATCCGCATAGGCTCTGCGTGTATCTTTAACAATAATCTCATCCTCAATACCTATACTGTGTTCACACACTACCGCAGCGCCTTTTTCTGCGGCTTTTCTGCCGTATTGATGTCCGTCCCCTCTCGCCCCTTTTATACATACAAAAAGGGATGATGAAGTAACGTTTTCGGAATTATCGGTAATGAAAGAGATTTCACGGTCCTTAAATTTTCCTTTATATCCTGTACTTTCGAGGAGCCTGCTTAAAAGCATTACGCATACCTCCCGAAATATCAGTCTATCAGTCTGCCAGGTCGTTGCCCGCAGTATCGGAACGGAAATATACAGTTATTGTTGTACCCAATGCAACGGACGAACCTTCCTGCATACTCTGCTTATAGGATTTTATATCGCCGCTGTTCAGGAAGTTACCTGCAATTTTTATGTTAAGTCCTGCATTTGCCGCAACCTTATTGGCTTCGGAAAGTGTAAGACCTGTAAGATTGGGCACTTTAACGGTCTGTGCGTCGCCCTCTTCGGTATAAAGGATAACCATTCCCTCCTTGGGAATTACGCTGCCTTCTTCCGGAGACTGACGCAGAACTTTATTTCCGCTGCCTACGACCTTGACTTTAAAGCCCTTGCTCTCTGCATAGCTCTTTGCCTCAGAGGTGCTCTTACCTACAAGTCCCGGAGTTGTATCGCTGAGAACGGCAAGCTCTTTTGCAGAATATCTCGGCTCAACATTGAGATATTTAAGTGTCTGCTCCACAACCTCACCGGCAACAGGAGCTGAAATAGTACTACCGTTTATCTTACCTGCACTGGGCTCATCGATAACGATTATAACTGCAATTTCCGGATCATAGGACGGAGCAAAGCAGCAGAAAGAAGCGATGTATTTTTTCTCACTGGAAGTAAGCTTTTCACTGGTACCTGTTTTACCAGCTACATGGTATCCGGCTACATAGGCGTTCTGTCCACCGCCGCCGTTTACAACTTCTTCCATCATCTGTGCAACCTGTGAGGCTACCTTTTCAGATATTACCTGACGGCGTACAGTGGGAGTTTTTTCCCAAACTGTATTACCCTCACTGTCAGTCATTGACTGAACTAAATATGGTTCCATAAGCTTTCCGCCGTTACCGATAGCTGCAACAGCAGTTATCATCTGAAGAGGTGAAACCTGGAAGGACTGACCAAAAGAAACACTGGCAAGGTCGAGGTTTGTCATGGTTTCCTTGTCATAATAGTGGACGCCCTTTACAGGCTGAAATTCTGCCGGTAAATCGATTCCCGTCTGCTCGGTAAAGCCGAAAGCCTCAAAGTATTTCATAAAGGTATCAACGCCAAGACGCTGACCGACTGTTACGAACCATGGGTTACAGGAGTTCATAAGTCCCTGAGTAAAGTTTTCTGTTCCGTGTCCTGCATGGTTATGGCAGTTGATTCTTCTGTCACCGAGCATGATGTATCCGGTACAGGTAAGGGTTTCATCCAAAGATACCACACCTTCTTCAAGTCCCGCAGAGGCTGTTATGGTTTTAAAAACGGAACCAGGTTCATAGGTATCGCTTATACATCTGTTTCTCCACTGAGAGAACTGTGCATTGAGAAGCTGCTGTGAACGCTCGCTTATATCTTCAATTTTATTTATATCAGTCAAAAGCTGGTTATCCGCAAGGGTATAAGGGTCATTAAGGTTATAATCCGGCTGTGTGGTCATGGCAAGAATAGCTCCGGTTTTAACATCCATTACAATTCCGTAAGCATATTTTGCCTTGTTGTCAACAAGAGCCTGTGTGATGCTCTTTTCAAGATAATGCTGAATGACAGAATCTATTGTCAAAACGAGATTTGTGCCGGGCTGTGCATCATATGTAGTCTCAAATCCGTTTGTCATTTCAAAGGAAAGGGCATTGACAGCGGTAATTGTTCTTCCGGGAGTTCCCGTAAGCTCGCTGTCATACTGAAGCTCAACACCCGCTCTTCCTGCATCCTGAGCCGCTGTAAAACCGATAACCGAAGACGCAAAATTATTATTAGGGTAATATCTTTTTGTATCTGATTCTATACCGATAAACTCAGTGTATCCTTCATTTTGCAGGCGATATTCGTTTATCTTTTCCTTAACGTCATTTTCGACCTTTTCTTTTACAACATAATATCCGGATTTTTTATTTGAAGCGTTTTTGCGAAGTTTATCTGCATCAACTCCCAGCATTGACGAAAGATCGTTTACCACTTTATCAAGCTGATCATCAGGAATTTTTGAAGGGTCAAGATATATTTTCCACGCAGTGGCGCTCTGAGCCAAAACGTTCATTTTGCTGTCATATATAGTACCACGCAAAGCACTTACGGTTACATCGCTTATCTGCTGGGCCGCAGCTTTTTCCTTGTATCCCAAAGGGTCAAAAATCTGAAGTCTGACAAGACACGCAATGTTTACAACAAATGCAGCCGCTACAATCACCAATGCTATTACCGCTCTGTTCCCCATAAGCTTTGTAGGTCTTTTAGACATTTAAATTTCATCCTTTCAGTAACAAAAAGCCATTAAATCAATAAATGTTTTATCCCGTCATAAAACATCTTTACCTCCGACCGAATTTCCGCTTTAAACTTCGCAGAACACGACCGGAGGTCATGGGGCACATTTATTCACCCCTAATAGTTATTTAAATTTCAGCGAAAATATGACAGAAGCTTATCCAAAATTCCTGTGTTTTCGCCGGTTTCAGCGGGAGTTGTTCCGTTTGCCAAAACCACTTTATCATCCATTGCAAGATCTATGTACTCAACCTGATAGCTTTCCTGCTTTACCATTCCCAGCTTATTTATGGCGTAATCCTCAACTTTATCGAGGGAAGCCAGTGAATTAAGCTGCATTTTAAGCCTCGTGTTTTCACTGTCGGCAACTTTTATCTGACTTTGCACCTGAACTATTTCGTGATTTATTTCGTCAAGTTTCAGATTTCCGAAAATGTAAGTTCCCACAAACAGCATCACGGCTATTGTAACGGAAAGAACTCGTATAGTCTTAATCGCAACAGCACGAGATTCCTCCCTTTCCTCCTGCCTGCTCTTTTTCTTTTTGGGAACCAAAACAGGTTTCGGTGGATTATTCCGGTCGTTCCCCGGCTTCTGAGGCACTTGCTGTGGCTCAAATCTGGAAAAATCATATGCTGCGTTTCTATTACTCATACTGTTGTGCCTCCAAAAATTATAATACAGTCCGCATCTTTTTGCCGTTTTCGCACTGACATTGAAAACAGCCACGGTTAAATTCTCTCACTTTCCCCTTTTTTACATCCTTGCTTTTTCAAATACACGAAGCCTTGCACTGCGGCTTCTGGGATTTACTTCAAGCTCTTCCTCAGTAGGCGCTTTCGCCTTAAAGGGCAAAAGTCCCAGCGGCTTTTTTCCGCATACACATACGGGAAAATCCGGAGGGCATGTACAGCCTGAACACCACTTGGCAAAACGCTGTTTAACAATCCTATCCTCAAGTGAATGGAAGGTTATTACCGCAATTCTTCCTCCGGGATTAAGACACTCCACCATTTCATCAAGGGCTTTTGAAAGCTTGTCCAGCTCTCCGTTTACCTCAATACGCAGAGCCTGAAATGTTCTTCTTGCAGGATTTCCGCCCTCTCTTCTTGTTGCAGCAGGTATTGCATTTTTTACAATCTCCGCAAGCTGCAAGGTAGTTTCAATTTTGCCATTTTTTCTCTCACGCACAATTGCCGCAGCTATGCGTTTGGCAAATTTTTCTTCACCATAGGTAAAAATGATTTTAGAGAGTTCCTGCTCGGAAAGATTGTTTACAAGGTCGGCTGCGCTTGTTCCCTCCTGACTCATCCTCATATCAAGAGGCGCATCCTTTTTATATGAAAAACCTCTTTCACCTTCGTCAAGCTGATGTGAGCTTACGCCAAGGTCAAGAAGTATTCCGTCAACTCCTGAAATGCCTTGTTCACTGAGCACCTGCTTTATCATACAGAAATTACTCTTTACAACCATTACACAGGGGTATTTCCCAAGGCGTTCATGTAAAATTTCAATGGCATCCGGGTCCTGATCGACGGATATAAGCCGTCCGGAAGTGAGTTTTGATGCAATGGCTCCCGAATGTCCGCCTCCGCCGGAAGTGCCGTCAAAATATATTCCGTCCGGTTTTATGTTAAGTGCATCTATCGCCTCATCAAAGAGGACGGGTTTGTGGATAAATTCCATTTTAAGTCCTCCTTAATAGCTAAGAGGTGTTTCTTCCATCTCATCGCAGAAGTCGAGCTCCTCGTTCCACTTATCTGCATTCCATACTTCAATACGGTTTCCCTGTCCTATAAGAACTACATTTTTATCAAACCCTGCATGATCGCAAAACTTCTGGGGAACGGTGATTCTGCCCTTGCCATCGATTGTGACAATAGCGGCATTGGCATATGCTCTTCTCTGTCTTCTTCTGTCTTCGAGAGTGGTGGGACCATCGTTATGCAAAGGAGCAACAACTTTTTCCCAGCCTGCATTTGAATAAATGAACAGGCAGTTTTCCGGAGCACGGCAGATAACAAAGCTGTCACCCAGCTCTTCACGGAATGCGGCAGGCACAAATAATCTGTTTTTAGGGTCAAGGGAATGTTCAAATGAACCCATAAACATAGCCATCCGCCTCCTTAAAATTAATCTAAATCCGTGAAATCCGGTTTTTACTGACCCTTAACGGTCCTTTTTGCTCCTTTTTAGCCCACTTTAGTGTTTTTATTATATCCTTAATCCAATTTCTTGGCAATAGGTTACGTGAAAAAAATTCGCAAAATAAATATATATTATTCCATAGTATCGACATATTAAGCAGTATAAAAACAAAAAAACGCCTGCAGCGACATGCTGCAAGCGTTAATTCTTTATTTACTTATAAATTCAGTCAGCGCCGAGAGAAATGAGGATATTTTTTTCATCCCAGAGCTTCTGTGAAATATCCACGTAATACTTATGGGGATTTTCAAAACGGAGTACTTCTTCCCAAAGGGTATCAACCTGTTCGGAACAGTAATTTCTGATCTCCTCAATGGATTTCTTTTTATAAACGCACTTTCCGCCTTTGAAAATCTGATGGAGCAAAGGTCTTGCCACAAAGTTTGAAACCGTCTTTCTCTTCCAGATATGGTCAGGGTCAAAGAGCTCATAAGGCTCGTTTTCGTCGATAACCTCATCAAAGAGAGTAATAACATCGGCAATCGCCTTGCCTGTATCGCGGTCGAAAAGTCTCCATGCCTTTTTAAAGCACGGTGTGGTTATCTTCGTGACGTTTTCACTTATCTTGATTTTCGGAACAAGCTTTCCGTCCTTTTCAATAGCGCAAAGCTTATAAACTCCGCCGAAAACGGGAGAAGAAGCGGCAGTTACCAATCTTTCACCTACGCCGAAAGAATCCACCTTTGCTCCCTGTATAAGCATATCTCTTATTATATACTCATCGAGAGAATTGGACGCTACGATTGCGCAGTCTGCAAAGCCGGCATCATCAAGCATTTTTCTGGCTTTCTTTGAAAGATAAGTTATATCGCCGCTGTCTATTCTTATTCCCTTCGGACGATAGCCTCTGGGAAGAACCTCTCTTTTAAAAGCTTCAATAGCATTGGGAATACCTGATTTAAGCACATTGTAGGTATCCACAAGCAAAGTACAGTTATCGGGATATTCTCTTGCATAGGCGCAGAAAGCTTCCAGCTCAGAATCAAACATCTGCACCCAGCTGTGAGCCATTGTACCGAGAGCCGGAACACCGTAATCACGCTCGGCAATTGTACAGGCGGAACCGACACATCCTGCAATGTAAGCAGCCCTTGCACCGTAAACAGCACCGTGAGCTCCCTGAGCACGTCTTGAACCGAATTCCATAACTCCTCTGCCCTGTGCGGCTCTGACTATTCTGTTTGCCTTTGTTGCAATGAGGCTCTGATGATTTATGCACAGAAGCAGCATAGTCTCAATAAACTGCGCCTGAATTATGGGTCCCTTTACAGTTACAATAGGCTCGCCGGGGAAAATAGGTGTTCCCTCGGGAATTGCCCATACATCACATTTAAACTCAAAGTTTCTCAGATAATCAAGGAATTTCTCATCAAATCCCTTTTTGCGCAGACACTCAATATCTTCATCAGTAAACTTTAAGTTATCAAGGTATTCTACAAGCTGTTCAACTCCTGCCATTATGGCAAAACCACCGTCATCTGGTACACGCCTGAAAAACATATCAAAGCAGGCCACCGTATCGGCAAGACCGTTTACAAAATATCCGTTTGCCATTGTAAGCTCATAGAAGTCCGTAAGCATTGTAAGATTTTCTCTTTTTATAGTATCACTCATTTTCTTTTCACCCCTGAGGTTTTCTTTATCATTTCAGCCGGCTGTAAAGTTCTATTCCGCTGCATTCCATATGCATCAGAGCGGAAGCGTTCATAAAATTCGCAGCGTGAACCGGCGCATCATAAGTTTCGGTGCTGTCCGTAAGGACGATGATTCTCGACTGAATATTTCTGCTATTATACCACGCTTTTGCACACTGGGCAAACTGCATTACGCAGATGTCCGTACAGTCACCGCATATAATATAGTTTTTAACCTTTGAGTTTTCCCTAAGCCATTTCTCAAACTCCGGCTCAATAAAACCATTTGTTGAGTTTTTCTTTATTACTTTATATGAACAGATATTTTTAAGTTTATCAGCAATTTCCTCTTCACCGCTTCCGGCAATACAGTGGGGCGGAAAAGCTGACAGTTCGGCACTGTCCATAGTATGACAGTCACAAAAACAGATTGTCTCAATTCCCTTTTCGCTGCATTTTCTCATATTGTCGGCAACTGCATTTTTTATTCCCTCAATTCTGTCACTGTAAAGATTACCGCCGTCGGTAAATCCCTTTACCATGTCCATAACTACAAGAATCGTTTCATCGCAATTAAGCTGAGATAAGTCTAATTCCTCAATGGAATTAAGACGCTCATAATAATCCGACATCACTTTTTCGCTTTCCTTAAGGAACTCCGATTTTGATAACAATTTCATATTTTACCTCCTTATTTTACCTGAAAAACCTTCAACTGATTACTATATTAACATTGTCAAACCTTATTTTATCGATATCCTGCTTATTTTTTCATTTTCCGACTTTTTTTCATCTGCTTTATTGATTTTTTTCGGTTTTACAATATAATGAATACATAGTGTACTATTAGTGGCTTTTTATTAGTAAATATACATAAGAAATTATACTTTTAGTATAACTATTGAAATGCTTTTAAAATTCTGTGTATTACGTGGAGGGAGTAAAATGAGAATAAGAAAGCAGCCGGTAGGAGACCGCAACATTGTTGGCATGCGTGTTGAACAGGCACGTAAAGCTCAGAATATGAAACAGCGTGAGCTCCTTACTAAATTACAGATGAAAGGCATTGAATTAAATGCCTCCGGTCTTTCAAAGCTTGAAGGTCAGCTCAGATGCGTAAACGATTATGAGCTTGTAGCTCTTGCGGAAATCCTTGGCGTATCCATTGAGTGGCTTGTGGGCAAAGAAGAAAACTAAAACAGATTATTAAAACCGGGCAGCTTAGGGTTGCCCGGTTTTAATTTTTTAAGAAAGATCTGAAAGATTTTCTCCGAAAACAGCTTGAAATTTCGGTAAAATTCCTCCGTTATTCTTAATATGATTATGGTTCTGGCACATATCGTAGCCCGGAATGGTATTACCCTCGATAAGTACGGGGCCGTCCTTGCAAATGGCTACATCCCAGCCTACATATCTTATCTGAGGAACTACAAGAGCTGCTTTTTTCACAAGCTCAATTGCCTCGTGATAGTAAGGAATCTCAAATCCCTCAAATTCGGTTCCTGTCATGGGATGCTTATCATAGCACATTCCGGTTTTATCGCAGAAAGCCGGAGCATAAATCACTCCGTCCTCGTTTACAGGGCAGTACATTCCGCCGCTTGAAATGTTATCGACATTCTTTGTACCGTCGCCCATTCTTACAAGACAGTACATAATGTGCGGCACGCCTTTTGAAAGGACACTTGTAACTCTGAGAGTGTTAATAGACGAAGGATTAAGAAGATTCATCCTTTCGTGCTGAACAAGACTTTCTTCAACAAGATACTGTTTTTTCTCCATAAGACGGCTGTAAAGAGCAGCGGCATCTTCGTTTTCGCTGAGATTTATTTTTTCGACTCCATTTCCGCCGCAGTCATCGGTCACTTTGACAAATACATTCTCTTTGCCTTTAATAAAATCTCTGAGTCCCTCTTCGCCGCACTTTCTAAGGTCTATCCATTTTCTTCCGATAAAATCATCGAAAGCTTCATTGAACTGTATTTTATCAGTAAACTTACAGTCATAAGCTTTATCGTTTACTCCTCTTACCAGCTGGAGATTATGATTCATTGTCATATATGTGCTTCTTGCCTTTTTGCCCTTAACATAAGCAAAGCCGAACACATTGTAATCGAGATATCCTATACCGTAACGGAAAGCACACCAAAGCATATCGCAGAATATAAGAATCTTACTTTTGCCTGACTTTTTGCTTATCTCTTTAACGTGCATCCACATACGGTCAAAGCTCATATTTTTTACTCTTCTGAGAAAAGTTTTAATTTTATTCATTGGTACCTATCTCCTTTTTTGCCTCTTTCTCACGAAACACAATAATTGCTCTTTTGAATATCTCGCCCATGTTGAGAACTACCATACATACAGTAAGAAGTATTTCCCACAATACCCAAAGTTCAACTTCATTGAGCAGGATAAGGCTTTGAGCCAAAAGAATTATACTGCTAAGAGCAAATCTTGAAATCTGAACTTTTATTTTGATAAATCTTGATGTATCAAAAATTCTGACTATATATACTACAAAGTAGCTGAAAAATGTTGCAAAAGCTGCACCTAATGCTCCGTACTTCGGAATAAGAATAAGATTGAATACAATATTGATTACAGCGCCCAGTGCAGTTGTAAGAAAAGAAAGTACACTTTTTCTTTCAACCATATATACGCTGCCCAAAAATGTAACAAAACATGAAAATGCCATAGACATTATAAGATAGGGAATGAACTTCCACGATGCATAGAAATCCTGGGAAACCAAAATATATGTCAGCGGCTTTGCAAGAAGAATAAAACCAGAGCAAGCAGTAAAAATCAGATTACAGTAATTTCGGAAGACCTTGGTAAAGAATCTCGATCTCGCTTTAGGCGACATATCGGAAACCGCAGAAACCTGCCATGCATCCATAAAGATGTTGGATACAAGAACTATAATCGTAGGTATTTTATAAGAAGCGGCATACAGTCCGTTTTCCGCAGCACCCGAAATAAAGTAGACAAGATAGCGGTCTGAAACATTTGTTATCCACCAAAACATATTGTTGGGAATAAGGGGTACTGAATACCTTATCATGGAAACGGCTGTAGCTTTATCCACTTTTTTAAATTTAACAAAGCGGAACAGCCTTGCTTTAAGGAACAAAAAGATTGCGGAAAGGAAGTCGGAACATACAGTAGCCAAAATATAGCCTGTAATACCCAATTTGAAAACAGCTAAGAAAAGAATGTTGAAAGTTACATTTGTGGCTGTACTGAGTATTCCGTCAAAAGCATAAAGCTTAACATATCCTTTCGCTCTTACAAACTGAGAACACAATGCTCTCAGTGAGGACATCATAACAAAGACATATACCAGCGTAAGATATCCGTCAAGAAAATTCATAAGAGAAAAGAGCGGAACAATAACAAGTAAAGCTGCCAAACCACAGCATATGGTTTTTAAGCCCATTGTAAAAACGTCATCTTTTTTATAGGATTTATCAAGTCCATAACGAACAACACCGCTGACTATACCCAGCGTTACAAGAGGATACAGCAAATTACCCGTTTGAGTTATGAGGTCAGCCGTTCCGTACTCAGCCTCTGTAAGAATACGGGTATAAAAGGGCATCATTACAAAAACAAGCAGTTTAGAACTGAATGTACCAACAGCAAAAATCACGGTGTTGGAAAGCAGTTTTTTATATTTATCCATACTTTTCACACACTTTTTCTTTTTTATAGTTAGATAAGTTTTGATTATTATACTACTTTTTGCCGAAAAAGGCAAAATAATCCTTTATAAACACTTTATCAAGTCTTCTGTATTTGACATTGACTATTTTAATGTTAAAATTATAGACATTATAAGTGTCTGCACTCTTACGGAGGTTTTAACAATGGATAAAAAGCCCAATATAATTTTTTATTTTTCCGACCAGCAGCGCTGGGATACCGTGGGATGCTACGGTCAGGAACTCGATGTTACCCCTACAATTGACTCTTTGGCACAGGACGGTACAAAATTTGAATACGCCTTTACCTGCCAGCCTGTATGCGGACCTGCAAGAGCATGTCTTCAAAGCGGCGTTTATGCAACAGAAAACGGATGTTACAGAAACGATATTGCTTTACCTCTTAACATTCCTACTATTGCATCATACCTTAACGATGCAGGATATGAAACCGCATATGTTGGCAAATGGCATCTTGCTTCCGATAAGGATCACAGGCTTATGAGAAAAGCCGTGCCGGAAGAAAGAAGAGGCGGATACAAAGATTACTGGATGGCTTCCGATGTTTTGGAATTCACATCTCACGGCTATGACGGATATGTCTATAATAAAGAAAATGAGCGAGTGGATTTCAGAGGATACCGCACAGATTGCATTAACTCTTTTGCCCTTGACTACATAAACTCCACCAGCGGTGAAAAACCGTTTTTCCTTTTTGTCTCTCATATTGAGCCCCATCATCAAAATGACCATATGCGCTATGAAAGTCCAAATGGTACAAGAAAGAATTTCAAAAACTATAAAGTACCCGGTGATCTAAAAGGTACACTTGGCGACTGGCGGCTTCATTATCCCGATTATCTGAGCTGCTGCAATAGAATAGACCAGAATCTCGGCAAAGTCGTTGACGCACTTAAGGCAAAAGGAATTTTTGACAATACGATAATAATATATACCTCCGACCACGGTTCTCATTTCAAAACAAGAAATTCAGAATACAAACGCTCATGTCATGAGGGATGCATCAGAGTTCCCCTTATAATTCACGGTCCGGGATTTGAGGGAGGCAAAGTTGTAAACGACCTTGTAAGTCTTATTGATTTACCTGCAACGGTGCTGGGCTGTGCAGGAATTGAAAAGCCGAAGCATTTCAGAGGAGAATCCCTTAAAAAGCTTGTTGACGGCACAGGCGAAAAGAAAAGAGATCATGTATTTCTTCAAATAAGCGAAAGTCAGATAGGAAGAGCAATCCGCACAAAGGATTTCAAATATTCCGTAACGGCAAAAAATGCAGATAAACCTTTCTCGCCTGTTTATAAAGAAGATTTTCTCTATGACCTTAACAGTGATCCCCACGAAAGAAAGAATCTTATAAAGGACAAAAAATATGCCAAAGTAAAGGCAGAACTCAGAAGGATTCTTTTAGCGGATATGAAAGAAATCGGTGAACCTGAAGCAGAAATAATCGAAAAATAACAGAGAAAAAGCTCCTTAAATCGCTTTGTATTTAAGGAGCTTTTTAATGTGTAAAATTATATATTATTCGCTTTTTTCTTTATCGTCGGAAGAAATTACTTCCTTTTCGATATAGATAGGTCTGTTTTTACTCTGAATATAAATTCTTGCAAGGTACTCTCCAATAATGCCGAGAATAAGAAGCTGTAATCCGCCTATTAAAAGAATAAGTCCTATAATAGTTGGGTAACCGGGAACATCTATACCGAAAAACAGCTTTTGTATTACCACAATTCCGAAATATATCACCGAAAGCAGTGATGAAATTATTCCGAGAAATGTAGCTATTTTAAGGGGGAATGTCGTAAAGGAGATGAAGCCCTCCATTGCGTATTTAAGAAGCTTTTTAAAGCTCCACTTTGTCTCCCCTGCATTTCTTTCAAGCGCCGAATAAGGCATGAAATATGTGTTATATCCTACCCATGAGAAAATGCCCTTTGAAAAGCGGTGATACTCCGGCATAGCCACAATGGCTTCAACCATACATCTGCGGAAAATGCGGAAATCGCTGGCTCCCGTGACAAATTCAGTATCACTTACACGGTTTATTATCTTATAGAAAAGTTTCTTTATCCGCTGCATGGACTTGGATTCTTTTCTCTCTTTCTGATAAGCTACAACGCAGTCATACTCGTCGTTATCTTTCAGAAAATCCGCCATTTCTTTTGCCACTGACGGATGCTGCTGCAAATCTGCATCAATTATACATACAAGATTTCCTTTTGACCTTTTAAGACCTGCAAGCATAGCGGCTTCCTTGCCGAAATTTCTCGAAAAGCTTACAACTGCAACTCTCTTATCTTTTTCGTGAAGCATCCTAAGCTTTGAAAAGGTTTTATCACGGCTTCCGTCGTTTACAAAGACTATTTCATAATTATAATCAGAGTTATCAAACACACTGCGTGCCGCCTCATAAAAGGCATCTACATTTTCTTCCTCATTAAAGCACGGCACCACAAGGGACAAATCAAACATGGGAACACCTCAAAACAGTAATCTATATATTTAATTATGCATTTACAAAATGCAAAAGTCAAGAATATTCAATTTTTTGCTTTTTTAAATTCAGGATGATTGATAGGATATCGAATTGACAGTGTTTTCTGCAAATGTCATAATAATTAAAAAAGTAAATTATTTTTGGAGGTTACTATGGGTATTCTCGGCACATTTATGTGTTCGCCTAAAGAAAAATCACGTCTCAGAGAGCTTGCAAAAAAACAGGCAGAACTTGCAAATTCTCCCAAAAACCTTGAAAGAGTAGAGCTTTGGAAAAGACATAATTCTTTTAAAGGTGAACGTCCCGTTATCCACATCGAAGTGGGAACATTCAGAAAAGAAATAATCGATCCTATGATGCAGTGCAAATCTCCATTTGCAAGAATGGTTGAATACAATCTCCTTCAGAATTTTGTAAACTTTGAGCTTTTCGATGACGACAGAGTTGTACCGCCCTATTATATGGTAAACTATCTCACAGAGTTTGAGCTTTTCGGAATCAATGTAAAGGAATCTGTTCTCACCGATGAAAACGGCACTGAACTGGGACACAAATTTAATCATCCTATTTCAGACATTCACGATGATTTTGACAAGTTCATGCAGGACAGTAAAATTGCCGTCCACAAAAAGACCACTATGCTTCATAAAAAAGCTCTTGAGGATATTTTCGGAGATATTCTTCCCGTTAAGCTTACAATGAACAGCCTTTATGCCGTTCCCACACAGCAGGTTGTTCACTTTATGGGAATGGAAAACATGCTCTTTGCAATGTATGATTATCCCGATGAGTTCAAAAAGATGATGGACAGAATAGCCGAGGAATATATCAAATACTTCAAATTCCTTGAAAATAACGACTGTCTTCTTCAGAATCATGAGTTTGAGGGACTTGCTCAGGGCTCCATGTGCTTCTGGGATGAGCAGCCCAAACAGGGACGCATACTTACAACTGACGTATGGGGCTTTATGGATTCTCAGGAAACTGTGGGAATTTCCCCCGATATGTTTGAGGAGTTTATCTTCCCCTGCTACGAGAAAATCGGCAAGCTCTTCGGCAGACTTTCCTACGGCTGCTGCGAACCTACAAGCGCTGTATGGGACTGCATAAAGAGATTTGATAACCTTAAAAAAGTTTCAATTTCTCCCTGGTGTGATGAAGAGTTCATGGCAGACCAATTAAAAGGCAAGGATATAATCTATCACAGAAAGCCGAGCCCCAACTTCCTGGGAGTCGGCGAAACTCTCGATGAGGACGGTTTCAGAGAGCACATTGAAAAGACACTCAAAACAGCTCAGGGCTGCCACCTTGAAATTACCCAGCGTGATGTTTACACTGTAAACAACGACCTCAAAAAAGTTCAGAGATACGTTGAGATTATAAGAGAGAGCATTGAAAAGTGCTGGTAATTTAATAAAATGAAAACAGTTAAAGAGCTTACCCGAAAGGTAAGCTCTTTTGACTTAATTATAATACAAAAACCTCCGACAAAATTACGCCGGAGGTTCGCTTTATGTCTTAATTTTTTCTGTCTTTATGTCTTAATTTTATTCTTTCTTAAATCAGATAGAAATTTCGTGAGCAACCTTATAGAGATTAAGGTCAATTGACTTTTTCATGTTGAGTGCTTCGTAAATATCGAAGTCAACAACCTTTTCTTTCTGCATTGCTACAACACGGTTGCCGATACCATTCTGGAGAAGTTTAACGGCATAGTTACCCATTTCACTTGCTGCAACTCTGTCACGAACAGTGGGAGAACCGCCACGCTGAACATGGCCGAGGATTGTTGCACGGCTTTCAACGCCTGTCTTTTCTTCGATCTCTCTTGCAAGAGCCTCAACTCCGCCGATACCCTCTGCAACGATTATGATAAAATGCTTTTTGCCGGTTTTCTGTGTGCGTCGCATTCTTTCAATAACGTCTCTTTCAATATCAAAGGGAACTTCGGGAATAAGTATTGTTGTAGCTCCGACTGCGATACCTGCATTAAGAGCAAGATAACCTGCTGAACGTCCCATAACTTCAACAACGCTGCAGCGGTCATGTGACTCAGTTGTATCACGGATTCTGTCAACCATTTCCATAATGGTGTTCATGGCTGTATCATATCCGATTGTATAGTCACTGCATGCAATATCGTTATCAATTGTACCGGGGATGCCTACACAGGGAATACCTGAAAGAGAAAGATCTCTTGCTCCTCTGAATGAGCCGTCACCGCCGATTACAACGAGTCCGTCAATACCGTTTCTGCGGCATGACTCAGCTGCTTTATCTATACCTGCCTGTGTCTTGAATTCAGGGCAACGTGCCGAATAAAGAATTGTTCCGCCACGATGAATTATATCGGAAACTGTTCTAAGGTTCATCTCGTACATTTCGCCGTTAATAAGACCGGTGTAACCTCTCTCTATTCCCATAACCTGCATTCCATTTTCACAGCCTGTTCTTACAACAGCACGAACTGCAGCGTTCATGCCCGGAGCGTCACCGCCGCTAGTCAATACACCGATTTTTTTCATGTTTCCATCTCCTTGTCGTTTCATACCATTATTATACACATAATTAAAAAAGTTTCAAAGTACATAATACACCATGTCAAAATTTTGTCAATATCTTTTGAGAAATTATTCCTGATTTTTTACATTTTCCGACCCTAAAAGACGTTCCAGCTCCTCTATAAGGGGTTCATTTATCTGAGTGAGTAATTTTGAATAGCGATATTCTTCTGTATCGGAAAAATAATAGTACACGGGAGTCATGCCCTCAAAGATTTCAATGAGATTTACAGCCTTTGCAAACTTCGGGGACTTTTCCGAGGAAAAGCGGAGAAAAAGTCCACGTTTTCTTTTTTTCTGAGGTGAGTTTTGATTTTCTGACGAAACCATTTTGTATTCTTCTGCTCTTTTAAGTGAATCACAGATAATTTTCGGTTCTTCATCCTCACGAAGGCTGAGTCTTCCCTCAGCAACCACTACGGCGTTTTCACTTATCACTCCCGCAGCGGCGGCAAGAACTGTAGGAAATACCACCGCTTCAACAGTTCCGTAAACATCCTCAAGATTTATAAATGCCATGGCGTCTCCACGCTTTGTGGTCTTTTTTGTAACTGAAGCAATCATTCCCAAGAAGAGCACCCTGCTGCCGTCCTTATACTTCGACACACCCATTTCGGAAGCCTCAATAAGCTGAGTGCTTTTAGCGCTGCCGATGCTCTCACCCAATGCCTCGTAATCCCTCATGGGATGACCCGAAAGATAAAGTCCTGTGGTTTCCTTTTCCATCTGCAAAAGCTCCATATAGGGCATTTCAGATACATTTGGCAGTTCAGGACCTGTATCCTCACCTAAATTCGGTGAAACATCAAAAAGACCTATCTGACCGTCAATGTTTTTTCTCTTATTGTATTCAAGGTCATCCATTACCATGGGAAGAGCAGAAAGCATCTGACGGCGGTTTGCTCCCAGAGAATCGAGAGCGCCGCATTTTATAAGACTTTCCACGGCACGGCGGTTAAAGTCCTTACCGTAAATTCTTTTGCAGAAGGAGTAAAAGGAAGTATATTTTCCGCCGCTTTCCCGCTCTTCTACAATTCGGCTTATAAGGCCTCTGCCAAGATTTTTAACTGCCAGCAGTCCGAAAGCGATACCCTTATCTGTAACGCCAAAGCTCTCAACGCTTTCGTTTACATCGGGCGGCATTACTTTAATGGAAAGACGTGCACATTCCGCAGTATATTCGGCAACCTTTCCCGAATTATCAAGTATGCTTGTAAGCAGCGCTGCCATAAACTCGGCGGGATAATGACATTTTAAATATGCTGTGCGGTAAGCTACCACTGCATAGGCTGCCGCATGGGATTTATTAAATGCGTATGAAGCAAAGGAAATCATTTCGTCAAAAATTTCATTTGCCGTTTTTTCATCAACTCCACGCTTTACGCATCCCTCACATTCCACTGTGCCGTCCTCGTTTACAAGGCCGTAGATGAAATTATTCCGCTCTTTTTCCATAACGTCGTGCTTCTTTTTAGCCATTGCACGGCGTACTATATCGGCTCGTCCATAGGAATATCCTGCAAGGGTTCTGAAAATCTGCATTACCTGCTCCTGATATACCATACAGCCGTAAGTTACGGAGAGAATATTTTTAAGCAGCGGCGTTTTATATACTATTTTATCGGGGTTCTTTTTGTTCCTAATATAAGTAGGAATTGAGTCAACAGGGCCGGGACGGTAAAGGGATGTAACAGCTATAAGATCCTCCACCCGCTCAGGACACAAACCCATTAGCACGTTTTTCATGCCGTCGGATTCAAACTGGAAAACGCCCTCAGTCTGACCTCTTGAAAACATGGCAAAGGTCTCTTTATCCTCTAAATCAATTTTTTCAATATCAAACTCAGGTTCCTTTTTCCTTATCATTTCCTGGGCATGGTGTATAACCGTCAGGGTGCGAAGTCCGAGAAAGTCCATTTTAAGAAGTCCCAGTTCTTCGAGAGTGGTCATTGTAAACTGGGTTACAACAGACTCATCATTCTTCGCAAGGGGAACATAAGTATAAACAGGATTATGAGTAATTACCACTCCTGCTGCATGAGTGGAAGCATGGCGTGGCATACCCTCAACCTTGAGAGCCATATCGAGAAGACGCTTTACCTCATCTTCCTTTTCGTACCTTTCTTTAAGTTCAGGCGTTATTTTCATTGCCTTTTCTATGGTCATATTAAGGCGCATTGGTATAAGCTTTGCAACGGAATCCACAGCGCCATATGAAAATCCCAACGCCCTGCCCACATCTCTTACTGCCGCTCTCGCCGCCATGGTTCCGAAAGTTACAATCTGAGCCACGTGATCTGCGCCGTACTTTTCGATTACATAATCTATAACCTCACTGCGGCGCTCATAGCAAAAGTCTATATCAAAGTCGGGCATACTAACTCTTTCGGGATTTAAGAAGCGCTCAAAGAGCAAATCATATTTCATAGGGTCTATGCCCGTTATTCCCACACAGTAAGCGGCTATACTGCCCGCTCCCGAACCTCTTCCCGGTCCTACGGGTATATCTTTGCTTTTGGCAAAGGCTATAAAATCACGGACTATGAGATAGTAATCCACATAGCCCATCTGATTGATTACTCCAAGCTCATAATCGAGCCTTTCCCTGTATTCCTTGGGAGCATTTTCCCCATAGAGTCTGTTAAAACCCTCAAGGCACATATTTTTAAAATAGTCAAAATGGCTCTGTCCCTCTGGTACATCAAAATGGGGAAGCTTTGTCTTGCCGAACTCGAATTCCAGATTGCATTTTTCAGCTATTTTAACGGTATTCTCTATGGCTTCCGGTACATAGGAAAAAAGCTCCGCCATTTCATCTCCGCTTTTAAGATAAAACTCATCACTTTCAAATTCAAGGCCGGTGGCTTCACCTACAACATGGTTTGTCTGTATACAGATTAAAACCTCCTGCACCTTTGAATCTTCACGCTCAATATAGTGGGTATCGTTTGTAGCGGCAACAGGTATATTAAGCTCCGAAGAGAGCTTCAAAAGCTGCGGCATAATACGCTTCTGGTCGGCAATGCCGTGATCCTGAAGCTCAATATAATAGTCCTCTCCGAAAATATCCTTATACCACTGCGCTGTTTTCTTTGCGCTTTCATAGTCGCCTCGAACAAGGGCTCTGGGTATTTCTCCCGCCAAACATGCGGACATGGCAATAAGACCATCGCTGTGCTCCTTTAAAAGCTCGTGGTCTATTCTTGGTTTGCCGTAAAAGCCCCTTGTCCAGGCCTCAGAAACCATATATATAAGATTTTTATAACCCGTTTCGTTTTTACACAGAAGTATAAGATGGTTATGCTCGCTGTCAAGGGCGTGAACCTTGTCGTCCATTCCCCTTGCAGCCACATATACCTCACATCCGATTATAGGCTTTATTCCGTGCTTTTTTGCCGCCTTATAAAAATCCACGGCACCATACATGACGCCGTGGTCTGTTATTGCTATGCTTTTCTGTCCCAGTTTTTCGGCGGCGTCCATGAGTTTTTCTATCCGGCATGCGCCGTCAAGAAGACTGTATTCCGTATGCAGATGAAGATGCACAAAATCAGTCACAGACATCCTCCTCTCCCTCTTGGGAAATGTAACGGGCAAACTCCATTATCCGCTCAAGGCGATGATTGACTCCCGACCTTGAAATGGGCACTGAAAGATTTTCTCCAAGCTCCCTGAGGCTCATTTCGGGGTTTTCTTCCCTCAGTATGGCAAGTTCCTGCAAATCCTCTGGAAGGCTTTCTATGCCCCTTGTACGCCTTATTTTGGCAATTGCCTCCACCTGCTGAAGTGAAGCGGCAACGGTACGGGAAATATTGGCAGTTTCAAAATTCAGCTTTCGGTTAACGTTATTGCGTACATCCTTGAGCATTTTTACACTCATAAGCTTAAGGGAACTGTTTGTAGCTCCCATAAATGTAAGCAGATCCTCTACGGACTCACTGTCCTTTGTGTACAAAACATTATACCCTTTTCTTTGAGTGGATTTAGGTTCAAAGAGCACTTCACTTAAAAACGCATCCAGATCCGAGCAAAGGTTCTTTCGCTGAACGGCAAATTCGCCGTGATAATCCTTTTCAGGGTCCGTAACTCCCCCGCAGGCAAGAAACACACCTCTTAAAAAAGCCCCCTGACAACATTCGTTTTCGATATTAGCCCTGTTAAGGCGCAGACTAAGCTCTTTTTTATCGTGTCCGAATGCGCTTCTGATTTTCTGTCTTTCCTCAGGGG